>TARA_R100000687_G_scaffold51608_2_pt1 | contig 115222 bp, 111 predicted proteins | sample TARA_R100000687 | Tara Oceans TARA_R100000687 (sample SAMEA2622685) | marine metagenome | biome: marine biome (ENVO:00000447); feature: mesopelagic zone (ENVO:00000213); material: "saline water (ENVO:00002010), including plankton (ENVO:xxxxxxxx)" | depth 600 m
CCCTTTTAAACTCTCGCTGAGTGATCACTTATTAACGTGGAATGGTATAATTAACGCGCTAGATTAACGGTAGCGTTTTTGCCATTTTCCAATTGGTAATTCGTGCCTAGCGGTGTGCATAACCACCGAGAAACATATCGACCGCTGTAGTGACAAACTTTTCTCGCTCTTTAAGGCTAAGATTAACCACTTCCCCTAGCATACAACGAATGTGATAGTTGCCTTTTAGCGCCCCCATAAAATGGCTTGCTGCAATAAAACAATCTTGAATATCCAACGTCTGCTTATCAACTTGGCTTTGCAAATAATCAGCGAGTTGACGAATAGCTCGCTCGGTAGCTAGGGTTAAAAATATCTCTCTAAGCTTGGGCGTACGTACTGCTTCTCCTATGAGCAATCTGTGAATTGCCCCTACTTCTGGAGAAATCACCATACTGAAGAAGCGCATACCTATCTCCAATAGCGCATCTTTTGGGGGCTGGTGCTGTAAATCGCCATAGTCTATTTCACCGAGTAGCTGGTCACTCTTACGTTCGATAACGGCGTAAAATAACCCTTCTTTATTACCAAATAGCCGGTACAGGGTGGCGAGTGAGCCACCCGCTAGAGCAACAATCTCTTGCAAACTGGCTGCTTCAAATCCAGAACGAACAAAGACTTGGGTCGCGGCTTGAATAATTTTGTCGCGGCGGATAAGGCCACGTTCCCGTGGTGCATAGTCAGGGGTGTTATTGGCGGCTATTGGTGTTTTTGTTGGCATGTTTTAACTGTATTGGTGAGACAAAATAACCATAACAAAAATGCATGCTATTTGTCTGTTATCAATTGAACCTTGTTATCGTAGTGTAATATACATTACACTTGAATTTGAAGCACATCGATATGGACTCGCTAATGTGGTTAAAAAATAGTTTTTTGCTAATTGTCATCATTGCATTAGTGGGCTGGGCTGCCACAGAAGGTTATGATTGGTACGCACACGGACGATTTATCGAAGAAACCGATAATGCCTATATCAAATCCGATAACGTCTCAATTCGAGCAGAAATAACGGGCCGTATTGAAACGCTAGCCGTGCAAGAGAATCAGCACGTGCAACAGGGGCAGCTGCTTGTTCGCATTAATGCCAGTGATTATCAGGCAAAATTAGCCCAAGCGAATGCCGAGCTGAAGGTTGCCCGAGCTGCATTGGTCAATACGCAACAACAAATCACCCTGCAAGATAAAAAAATTGATGAGGCCAAAGCCAACATTGATGCGGCCAAAGCGGAAGTGAAACGTGGTGAGCTTAATCTAGCGCGCTTTCAAATTTTGGATAAACAAGCATTTGATTCTAAGCAGCAATTACAAAATACCGAAGCAGATGTAGCGGTCGCTAAAGCGTCATTGGCTCAAGCAAAAGCTGCTTTTGCCGCCGCGCAACAGATGTATTCAGTATTGGATGCACAGCAACAAAGTGCGAGTGCCAATATCACCGCGGCACAATCGCAAATAGCATATGCGCAAAGCCAGTTAGCTAAAACCGAAATACGGGCACCAAGCGATGGCATTGTCGGTAATTTAGGCGCTCGCACTGGAGGCTTAGTACAGCCCACCATGACGTTATTCTATTTAGTGCCACTTCCAGATGTATATGTGGTGGCTAATTATAAAGAAACACAAATAGGCCATATGACAATCGGCCAACCAGTAACTCTCACAGTTGATGCCCAAGATGGCGTCGAATTTACTGGCGTGGTTGCCTCAATTTCACCGGCAACGGGGTCTGAGTTCAGCTTACTGCCAAAAGACAACGCCACAGGTAACTTCAATAAAATCGTGCAGCGTGTTCCAGTACGTATTGAGGTCACCGGCCCTAGGGAGCACATGCATTTATTGCGTCCCGGCTTGTCTGTCGTACCCCATGTAAATACCCAAGGTTTTAATCAGCAAAGTGCCTACTTGGCGAATGAGCAGGTGCTGACTTCTCAGCGATAGGTATTCGTTGCAATAAAATCGAAAGTACTGCAGTGATGGGCAATATTAGGGCGGCTAAATGAGTGATGAAAGAGTAAGCGAGATGCCATCGCTACGTCAGAAGATTGGCTTCGTTGCTGTGATGCTTGGCATGTTTATGGCGATTTTAGATATTCAAATTGTCGCCAGTTCCCTAAATGAAATTCAAGCCGGTGTCTCGGCCACGCCTGATGAAATATCCTGGGTGCAAACGGCCTACCTTATCGCCGAAATTATCATGATCCCCTTATCAGGTATGTTAACCCGTTGGTTATCGACTCATCTCACCTTCGTGATTTCTTGTGTGGCGTTTACTATTGCCAGCATTGGCTGTGCACTGGCTCAAACCATCGACCAATTAATTATTATGCGTGCTGTTCAAGGTTTCGTGGGCGGGGCGATGATCCCCATCGCTTATGCGATTAGCTTTAAGTTATTTCCCTTACGTGTGATGGGGGCGGTACAGGCTGTGATCGGCATGATAGCAACGACTGCGCCTTCGATTGGCCCTACCTTAGGCGGATATATTACTCAGCATGCAAGTTGGCATTGGTTGTTTTTAATGAATGTGGTTCCCGGAGTATTAGCCAGCGCCGGTGTATGGTTTTATTTGCGTATCGATAAACCAGATTTTTCTCTGTTTAAACGAATTGATTTCTTAGGCTTGCTCTATTTGGCATTATTTTTAGGGCCGCTAGAGTACATTCTTGAAGAAGGCCCTGGGGATGAATGGTTCGACAGTACGTTTATCTTGATGCTTAGTATGCTGTGCGCTTGTAGCGCGCTAGGCTTCTTTGCGCGGGCGTTTCGCGTCACTTTGCCCATTGTCGACTTGCGGGTATTTCGCGATCGTAACTTTGCTATTGGGGCATCTCTAGGTTTCATTATTGGCATTGCCTTGTATGGCATGGTGTACCTTATGCCACTGTTTTTAGGCACGGTGCGCGGGTTTAATAGCTTTCAAATTGGCCAGTTAATGTTCGTGACTGGTGCATCTATGTTTTTCAGCGCACCAGTGATTGGGCGTTTATCTGACAAGGTGGATGCGCGTTACATGTTAGCCGCTGGTTTGGTTATGGTGGGCGTGGGGTCTATGATGAATGCCAATTTAACCGATCAAGCTGATTTTAATCAATTTATGTGGCCGCAGATGGTGCGCGGGGTAGGCCTGTTGATGTGTTTGCTGACCGCCTCTCGAATTGCCATGGGAACCTTACCGAACAGTGAGATCAGTAACGCAGCAGGTCTATTTAATGTGCTGCGCAATTTAGGCGGGGCGGTAGGCTTGGCGTTTATGGATACCATTCGTGATATCCGAGTAGACTATCACTGGGCACAGCTCATTCCTGCTATCGATACCAATCGCGCCGTGGTGTTAGAGGAGCTAACTAAAGCACAATTAGCCGTCACAGGGGCACTAAGCGATCCAGCGGCTGTGGCCATAAAACAAATCGCTGATAGGGTCATGGTACAAGCACAGGTGTTGGCATTTAATGATCTATTTTTATGGATTGGGGCTATGTATGCTTGTGCGTTGCCGTTAATGTTTTTTATCCGTAAGGCACAAAATGAAGATACCGGCGGCGCCCACTGAGTGCTTTTATTAAAAGCCACATTGATGAAAGTACTTTAGGGTAAATCGGTTCTACTTATCTATAGCGTCACAATCCCGTGAGCGTTCGGTTAAAGCTTTAAAGGATGGTTATGAAATCTATTTTATCTGCGTTGATCCTCAGCGCCTCTTTTATATCTACCAATGTATTAGCGGACGAGACCATTTTAGCGGGTGGTTGTTTTTGGTGCATGGAGTCTGATTTTGAAAAACTAGAAGGTGTCACTGATGTGGTGTCGGGCTTTACTGGCGGTACGGTACGCAACCCTACCTATAACGGTAATCATAAAGGGCATTACGAAGCGGTGAAGATCACCTACAACCCAGATGTAGTGAGTTATCAGCAAATTTTAGATCATTATTGGGTAAACATTGATCCTTTCGATGCCCGGGGGCAATTTTGTGATAAAGGCCATAGTTATTTGAGCGCCATTTTTGTAGCGAATGAGCAAGAGCGCGCTATAGCTGAAAAAACCAAGAAGGCTGTTGAAGCTCAATTCCCTGAGCAAACAGTCGTAACGCCTATCTTAGATGCTAAACGTTTTTACCCCATTAAAGGGAATGAAATTGGCCATCAAGACTTTTATAAGAAAAGCCCTGTGCGTTACAAGCTTTATCGCTGGAATTGTGGCCGAGACCAGCGTTTGGCGGAAATTTGGGGTGACAAAGCGAGCCATTAAGCGATTGCGTTATTGCTAAGCCCCTCAGCGACAAGAAAGGCGTAAACCAAATCTTGAAGTGACCCCATTAAGTTGGACGCCTTTTTTAGGGGGAGTTAGCTTACGACAACTTGTTTTTAAAGTCTTCGTACTCAAATTTACGTACCAGCTCAAATTCGCCGTTTTTACGCAAAATCCCGATGGATGGGTGCTCAACGCCATTGAAAAAAGTCGTTTTGACCATGGTGTAGTGGATCATATCTTCAAAAATAATCCGCTCGCCAATTTGCAGCTCGTGGTCAAAACTATATAAATCTATCGCATCACCGGTTAAACACGAGTTTCCGCCAAAACGATAGGTAAAGGCTTTCTCGTTGGCTTTACCAGCACCGCGCACCTCAGGGCGATAAGGCATTTCGAGCACATCAGGCATGTGCGCCGTGGCTGACATATCTACGATCGCAATTTTATCGCGATTTTCTACGATATCGATAACCTCACAGATCAACGGGCCCGTTTGCCACGCGACCGCTGAGCCAGGCTCAAGAATAACGTTCAAATGCGGGTGACGTGCTTTAAAGGCTTTTAACGTCGTAATTAAGTGTTCAACATCGTAGCCTTCTTTGGTCATCAGGTGACCACCACCAAAGTTAATCCATTTGATTTGCCCGAAGTACTGACCGAATTTTTCTTCTACGGCCAGTATGGTGCGTTCGGTGGCAAAGGAGTCACATTCGCATAGGTTGTGAATATGAAATCCTTCAAGACCACTTAAATCGGCATCCTTTAAATCTTTGGCTAATATGCCAAAACGAGAACCTGGTGCACTTGGATCATACAACTCTGTTTCGGCTTCTCTGTGCTGTGCATTTAAACGTATACCTGGGGAGACGTTAGACGCTAAAATTTGAGATTTATAGCGGTTCCACTGGCCAAAGCTGTTAAATGAGATATGGTCAACGAGATCGACAAGTTGGTCGATATCGGCCGGTTTATACGCAGGGGAAAAGGCATGCACTTGTTTACCGATTTCTTCTTTGCCTAAGCGAGCTTCCCATACGGCACTGGCGGTTGAGCCTTGCAGATATTGTTTCACTAAATCAAAAGTGGACCACATGGAAAAGCCTTTTAGCGCCAAAATAATCTCGACACCACTTTCTTGTTGCACGCGCTGCATCAATTGTAAATTAGCCTCAAGCTTGGCTTCTTCACATACATAGCAAGGTGAAGGAATGGCAGGGTTTAACATTGGATCTGTCACGGGATACTCCGCTGAATAAGTAAAGGGCCAAATGAATGGCCCTAATGTTGTACTGGTTTAATGATTATTACTGACTAAACGGGCTTTTGTCGCACTCAAGCACATGCCAAGGCAAACCGTGCTGGTTTAGCATATCCATGAATGGGTCAGGGTCGAACTGCTCCATATTCCACACACCTGGTTTTTTCCACTTGCCGTTTAGCATCAATGATGCGCCGATCATGGCAGGTACGCCTGTGGTGTATGACACTGCCTGAGCACCTACTTCGGCGAAGCATGCTGCGTGGTCACAGTTATTGTAGATAAAGATGGTTTTTTCTTTGCCGTCTTTAATACCCGTAATATACGTACCGATACAGGTCATGCCTGTGTAACCATCAGCAAGTGAGCCTGGGTTAGGTAGCACGGCTTTTAAGAACTCTAACGGCACAATTTTTTGGCCTTGGAAGTCTATTGGCTCAATGCTGGTCATGCCGATACCTTCAAGCACTTTAAGGTGTGTTAGGTATGCGTCACCAAACGTCATCCAGAAACGCGCACGTTTCAAGGTGGGGAAGTGCTTCACAATCGACTCAAGTTCTTCGTGGAACATCAAGTAAGAGGCGCGCACACCGATGTTTTGATAGTCTAGATCTTCGCGAACACTTAATGGATCGGTTTCTTTCCATTCGCCATTTTCAAAGAAGCGGCCACGCTGGGTGATTTCACGAATATTGATTTCAGGATTGAAGTTGGTGGCAAACGCTTGGCCGTGGTCGCCGCCGTTACAATCGACTATGTCTAGGTAGTGAATTTCATCGAAGTAATGTTTAGCAGCATACGCGGTATATACGTTGGTCACACCGGGATCAAAGCCACTGCCTAGTAGTGCAGTTAAACCTGCCTTTTCGAATTTCTCTTGGTATGCCCACTGCCAAGAATATTCAAATTTAGCCACGTCTTTTGGTTCATAGTTTGCTGTATCTAGGTAATGAACACCTGTTTCTAAACACGCATCCATAATGGCTAAATCTTGATAAGGCAACGCAAGATTAATCACCAGATCAGGTTTAACCTGATTGATCACTTTGACCACTTCACTGGCGTGGTCGGCATCAACGGCAAACACGCCTTTAACGCGATCGATGCCGACTTCTTGCTGTAAGGCTTCGCATTTAGAAACCGTGCGGCTAGCAAGATAAATTTCATCAAATAGCTCAGGTAAACGAGCACATTTTTTTATGGTAACAGCAGCCACGCCACCAGCGCCGATAATCAAAACACGAGACATAGAAAGACCCTTATCAATAATAAGATGCATTAAAACGCGAATGCTAACACCTAATCATGGGATGTAAACAAAGCGCCGTTAAAAAATTTGCTTGTTTTTATTTGAGCCTATTAAATTTCTACGCTAGTGTGTAAATGAGAATCAATCTCGTTTGTAGATTGCACTGATTGATTTGTTTCATTGGATTGAATAAGGGCCTAGGAATATGATTTTCCCATCAACTTTATTTATTTGTTTAACTTATTTGGACGTAACACGCTATGAAAACTATCACTTTTGCTATTACCCATTTCAGCGTCGCATTTAGCGTAGCGTATATATTAACAGGCAGTTTTGTCGTCGGTGGCCTTATCGCACTAGTAGAGCCAGCTGTGAACACAGTGGCGTATATGATCCACGAGCGTATTTGGGAAAGTAAAAGAATACGTAACAAAGAAGCTAGCCCTAAATCATCTACTCCTTTGACTATTTCGCACTTTGGGCACAGTCACCAATTGGGATAATCATATGTGTTGGTGATAGTCATTGATTTCACTCGCGGGATCAAAAAAGCGCCTTACCCGGACAAGAATAAGGCGCTTTTGTTTGAAGAGCTTTGAATCGCTCGGTACTGCTTTTTTTATTATAGTTTTTAATGTTCCCTGCATTAGGCGATCTGGACACCTAATACACTTAAACTCTTTGCAACTCACAGGCCAACTTTTAAAAGTCTTATATTTCATATAGTTAGCGTTTTTACAAACAAGGGAAGCACTAAAAGCTAACTGAAGTAGTGATATACTTTAGTGCAAGAAGCACCAAATTAGTGAGTCTTTTCAATCGTTTACAATATTTTAACAGGGAGAGAGTAGGTCGTTTCTTTGCTCAGATTCAAGTGCGTTAAGTGCCACATCCATTTGGGCGATACGAGACGCTAAGCTACCACTGACCTTGATAAAATGAATGCCATGGGCGATTAAATACTGCTGAATAAACTGCTGAAATTCGCTTCTATTAGCATCCCCTGAACGCTCCCACGTATCATCGTAGGGAATATCATTATCGCAAAGCACCACCAGATCGTAACGTTGCCAGCTATCTTCGGCCAATCTTGTTAATTCAGCTAAGGGGGTTGTGTGGTAGTGACAGGCAAAATGCCAGGTGGTGAAGGCGTTGGTATCACAGAACAAATAGTCCTTAGCGGCTATGCTTGCTTGATCTTCCCATTGATTCTGCACTTGGGCGATGTGCAGCAGTTGCTCAGGACTAAGACGGCGGTCAACTTGATGTTCAATCCAGTAGTCGCGTCCATATTCGGGCACAGAAATAGAGTCGAAACGCTCGGCTAATGCTTCACTCAAGGTAGACTTGCCGGTGGACGGCGCGCCTAAAAACACAATTTTTTTGATCATGGAGATGGAGTGCTCGTCATATCATGTGGCTGTTCTCATGGGACAACCCAATTAACCAACTGCGTTGTGTAAGTCGTTGGTTTGCTTTTCAGTATTATGGTGACGAAATTCTCTTATCCAAGCGTATTGACCAATACTAGCCATTATCAAGAAACAAAAATACAAAGCTGACGTGGGGTACAAGCCTTTTTGCCAGTACACGGCAATGGCGACAATATCGACGATAATCCACACAGTCCAATTGAAAAGTTTGCGATGACTCAATAACCACTGCGCAATTAAACTGGCACAGGTGGTAAAGGCGTCAACATAAGGGAAACTTGCATCCGTGTAATTAGACATCACGTAGCCAAGTATTCCCGAACTGAAAATGGCTAAGCCGGCAAGGCTTACGTATTCAAGCGTATTGCCGCGTACAGGGGATATTTGCCCCTGCTGATTTTGATTGCGGCTCCACATGTGCCAACCGTATAGCTGAAATCCAATATAAATAACATGTAGGCCCATATCGGAATACAGTCTTACATCGAAAAATATCCAGCTGTAAATACTGACTTGTATAAAACCGAAAACAAAACTCCAACGGCTGCGTCTTATCAGTAAAAATACGCTCAAAAAGCCGGCTACAGTCGCAATCCATTCAATTGCGGAAGCTCCAGCAAAACCGTGTAACCATTCTAACCAGCTCATGGGGTAAATACTTGTATTAGGCGCATAAACGAATTGCCTTTACCTGCGTTGCCACCAATGACATATAAGCTATTGCCTAACGTATTGACACTGGTATACAGAGCACTTTGATAATCAAAGGATGTTGCTTGCCATTTAGTCGCATTATCGTGCAGAACATAGCTATTATTGTGCTGATCTTCATCTGCAAACACCCAAAGTGCGTTGTTTAACCACGCCACACTATGGGCGCTAACCGGGTGGGGGAGTGCAGCCATGGTGTGCCATGTATTACTCGTTATGTCATAACGCTCAACAGCGGCTAGATTTTCGCTGTTTTGTTCGCCGCCAACTGCGTAAATTGTATTGTTGTGGACAACAGCTTCAGTGGATTTCGCGCTGGGTAGATTGGCCATTTTCTGCCATTCTTGTTGTTTAATGTCAAAACGCCACAATGCATCGCTAGGGATAAGCTGATAACCGTTAGCTGCGTGATAAGAAGCGCCGCCAAGCACATATATATACCCATTAAGATATACCGCTTTATTGTCTTTTAGTGGCTCAGGAATATTGCCAATGACACGTGTTTCGTGGGTGCGAGTGTCGAATACTTCAATGCGTTGCTCTACGCGCACATCATCTGGTTGAGGACCAATGCCACCGAGTAAATAAATCGAGTGTTGTTGATCAAAAACCGCGGAAAAGTAACCTCTTGCTAGTACCTTGTTTGCCAGTACGCTGCTTTGCCCAGTTTGCGGGTTAATGATTTCTACGTCCGATAAATAACCTTGTTTGCCGTAGCCTGCAAAGACATAAAGCAGTTTGCCATCAGTAGCTGATGCATGAGCGAACCGTGCCGTTTGCAAGCGTAATGGTTGCTCATTTGCTGCGCTTTTATCCGATGAAGCGCGTGTATCTTTAGCGTTTTTTTGCGAAGCGCTTTCTTTACTCGAGGTTTGTTGTTGCTTTATCTTAGGGCCAGCACCGTTACCAGCATTGCTCACATCCTTTACTTGGTTGTGCTCAACCGAGGTTTCTACCACGACTTCAGTGTTAGTATCTGACGGCGCAGGCGGGCGAGACACACAGGCACTGATAAAAACAGGCAAACTTAATAACAAGATAAATCGAATGTTAAACAACATATTGGCCAATGAACGTAAAAAGACTGATGATGGGCGGGAATATACCACCAGAATTACAAAATGTATCCATTGCTTGAAAAACGACGCGCAAGGCTTGAATTAATTGCGCGCCCCCTGCAGACCTCCTGTGTGTAACAGCAAGATCCGACTATCTTTAGCAAATGTATTTTGCTCAATTAACTTCTTTGCGGCCCAAAAGAGCTTACCGCTGTATACAGGCTCGATAGGGATACCTAGTGTGTGGTTAACGTGCTGGCAAAACGCGGTTAACTCTGGGGTGGTTTTAGCATACCCATTGAAATGAAAGCCATGTTCTATGTGCCAATTCGCTTGTTGAACGGGGCCCAATGCTTGTTTAAGCAATAAATTACTTACCAATTTTTCAAGATAATCTTGACCCTTCAAAACGCCAATGCCAATGATGTTCGCTTGTTTGTCACTTATCTGTGCTGAAGCTCCTGCTATCAGGCCTGCTAATGTGCCGCCACTGCCCACAGGCGCTAAAATATAATCGTAGGTTTGCCTCAGTTCACGGAGAATTTCAGATACACCGGTTAATGCATGCGCTGATGAACCACCTTCAGGGATGAACATTGCATTTGGATACTGCTGAGATAATGCGGCTAAGTAAGCGTCATCATCACGTAGCTGATAGGTTTTACGATCAACAAATTGTATATCAGCTTGCCATGCTTTTAGATCACGTAACATGGGTGTGTCATTATTATGATAGTGACCACGAACTATCGCTGTAAGTTTTATTTTTAAGGCAGAGCATACATAGCCAAGAGCATGAAGATGGTTTGAATGGCCGCCACCAAAACTAACAATATGCTGTACATGATTTGTTTGGGCGTAACGGATCGATTGACGTAGTTTGCGCCACTTATTGCCGGATATGACCTCATGTATAAGGTCGTCTCGTTTAACCCAAATTTGTAGACGTTCAGCGTTTTTCCAGTCAGGTGTAATTCGCTGTTCTGGTGAGGGAAGCGATATCTGTAGTTGGTCTAAAGTGTGTGTCACGCGGGTACAAAATTCATCATTATAAAAGCGCTAGTGTAAACCTATTCGTCTTCAGTGAATACAATCGAACGATTGCGACCTTGAGCCTTAGCTTGGTACAGGGCCTGGTCGGCTTGGTCGATTAGAGTACTCGATTTTTGCTTGGGTTTAGGCATCGTTGTAGCAATGCCTATGCTGACGGTTACGGGTATCACCGTTCCTTCATGCACAAATTTGTGATCTTGAATCGCCTGCTCGATTTTTTGCGCCATACTGCGCGCTTGTTCCGTGTTGCAACCGCTTAGTAGCACCACAAACTCTTCACCCCCGTAGCGCGCCGCTACATCGATGGCGCGATTAACCGTTTTATTTATCGCATAAGCCAGGTTGACTAAACAAGCGTCACCCGCCAGATGGCCATGAGTATCATTAATGGCTTTAAAGTGATCAACATCAATCAACAATATCGCTATTTCAAGTTCATGGCGCATGGCGTATTGCCACTGGTCTTCAAAATGTTGATTAAAGTAGCCTCGGTTGTAAATACTCGTTAAGGCGTCAGTCTGGTTGAGCGTTTCTAGCTCTTTTCGCTGGGCCTCTAGCTCAATTTCTATATCAAACGAACGTCTATATTCTTTGTTCGCGCGTATCCCGATCCCACTTATGTACACAGTAAACACCAACATCATTACCGCGAGAGGCAGATACCCTTCGCTGAGAAACCCTGTGATCATTGCGGGCAACATCAATATTGCTAAATTGAGAATGCCAAATCGAATTCTGGGACTTAGAGCGAATACAGCGCTACTGGCGATACCGGCAAGAGCAAGCATAGAAACATGAATGATTGGAAAGAAGCGCTCATCAAAAATAGCAAGGGTAAACACGGTTCCTAAAATGGCAGCTTGAGAAAGCGATAAAGCTGCGAACGTAATGAACCATGCACGAGGGGAAAGAGCATAAAGCCGTTTTGAATTGACGTAATGAATCAAGCGCAAGACACTAAAGAAAAACATCGCCCCTGCGAATAAATACGTTAGCTGAGGCTGGATTTCATGAAACCCTATCGGCCAAAAAATGACAGGTAATAAAAAAGCATACACAAATACGCCGGCCAGCGATCGCCTGAGCAAATCCATATCGATACGTTGTTGGATATTTGAATGTTTAATGCTTATCTACTCCTTTACCACAAGAACAGAGCGGTTAATGCTGGGTCAGCATAAAACCGATTAATCCAAGAGCAAAACCAAATATACCACCCATAGGCGGAAACCAATGTTTGTCGAGCTTCGCCTGAGGGGCAATATCTTGAAAAATTGAATATAGGATGCCACCCGATGCAAACAGCATAATCGCTGAAACAACATCTGGGTAGTTGGCCAGCCAAAAATATCCACTCAGACCAGCCGCAGGCCCAAATAGCGCCAGCGCACTGAAAATAATCAGCAAGCGGTTAGCGCTAAACTTATTACCTGAGCGCATCTCGCGATATGCATTAAACCCTTCTGGCAAATTTTGTAAGCCTATGAGAACTGCCAGCAACACAGCATTGCTTTTGCCCGTTGCAAACGCAGCGCCTAAAGCGACTGACTCAGGAATAAAGTCAGCGAGCATCGCGGCCAGTTGGCTGCCTGGGGTATTGATTTTAACCAATAAAATATCAATCCCCATGAAACACACACTGCCGCTGATAAAGAACAACAGGCTAGTGAACAATGGTAAATTCGCTATGCCCTCAGGAACTAAAACTAAGGCAACTGCTGAAAGCAATGCACCACCGCCAAAGGCGATGATCAAATGCCGCAACTCTTCTTCAAACCACTGAGATTGAAAGTGCTCGATGCGGGCAATTAGCGCACCTGCAGGCATAGCCAAGCCTGCAAGTAAGGTAAAAGTAATCACCAACCATACGCTGTCCATAAACCACCATTTTGCGTAAGTAAACGTTTCGCTCTCGCTTAAGAGTATGCTTTATCTCATAAAAATCAATAGATTAAAGCTTGCATTAAGACTGATTAAAAGTGATTGGTATGTATAAGCTAATTTAGTTTCTTTTCATATCGCCATGTGGGCTCACCACTAGGGAAATAGTCGAAATACATGCTAGAGTCGCTAAACAAAACCTCATTAGGAATCATGACACTATGACCATAATACTGATTTGCTTACTGATAGCAGCGCTACTGCCGATTGTTGCCAAAGTGCCCCTAACTCTGGCAATGAATAAAGAGCAAGGGGGGTACGATAACCGCTACCCGAGAGAGCAGCAAAAACAGTTAAGTGGCTTCGGTGCACGAGCATCAGCGGCCCATGCAAATTGTTTTGAAGCATTGATTTTATTCGTTCCTGGGGCGCTAGCAGTGATTGCCACGCAATCAGCAGGGCACTTAGCAGAATATAGCGCCATAGTGTTTATTACTGCTCGGATCGGCTATTTATGTGCTTACTGGTGCAACGTACATCTTTTACGTAGCATTTTGTGGGCAATTGGCTATATTGCCTCATTATTCCTTATTTGGTTAGCCATCCCTTAATAGGTTAGAGAAAACAACGTGGATACAACGAACAACGATGCCGTAGCGAATAGCGATACTGCGGTAACACAAACGCCAGCAGCGACGGATAATAGCGCGGTACTTGAGACAACCAGCCAAAGCTTGATGCAAACAGTAGAGCATTATCTAGAGGTAGCTCATCAGCATCTTTTTATGCCAGATACTTATTTGCAAATAGGCTTGATTGGCTGCATTTATTTACTCGCATATTGGCTTGGCAGCAAATTGCGCCGCTCATCCAAATTTGTTACCAATCAACCGCAAGCCAAGGATCACCCACTGCGGCGCATCACATATCGCATTGATAAAATGCTATTTCCGCTTATTGCTATCGTATTACTCAAAGTGGTCAGTGAGTTTAGCGCCAGTCTCATCGGGGCCAACTGGATTTTAGATCTAGCCTTGACCATAGCCGTTTTGCTGTTTGTTAACTCTGTGATTAATGCGTGCGTGTCCCATCCTGTGTTGGCCAATTTACTGAAATGGATGATGTTACCGCTGTTGTTCCTGCATATGGTCGGTTGGCTTGAGGGCATAATTGAGGTGCTCCAAGGGCTCAGCCTAAATATCGGAAATATTGAAATTTCAGCTTACGGGCTCGCCCGAGTGGTGATTTTTGGCACTCTTTTATTCTGGGTAGGCCGCGCGTCGAATAATGTCGGCCAAGACATCATACGCAAACAAGAGTCACTCGATATTCGAACCCGAGAAGTCTTCGCCAAATTGTTCGAAGTCGCCTTGGTGTGCGTTATCGCCCTGTTATTACTCAATGTCATGGGGATCAACCTGACGGCGCTTGCGGTATTTGGTGGCGCCGTGGGCGTGGGGTTAGGCTTTGGTTTACAGTCAATCGCATCAAACTTTATTTCTGGCATCATTATATTGCTCGATCGCTCTGTAACGATTGGCGATTACATTGAAATGGAAGATGGCCAGAAGGGGTTCGTTAGGCATTTTAAAATGCGTTACACCACCCTTGAGACCTATGATGGCAAAGACATCATGGTGCCTAATGAAAAGTTCATATCAAGCACCTTTGTGAATTGGTCTCATAAGAACCCCAAGCAGCGTTATCGGGTTGATTTTTCAGTGGCCTATGAAACGGATATTCGTTCCATGGTCGAGATTATTAAAGACGTAGTGGCTGAGCATCCCCAGGTGCTCAGCGGTGAAGAATATCCCATTGAAGAACGCCCTGATTGTGAAATAGATAGCTTTGGCGATTCAGGGGTTAATGTGTTTGTGGAGTTCTGGATGGAAGGCATAGACGACGGTAAAAACCGCGTCGGTGGTGATTTAATGCTAACCATCTTCGAAACCCTGCGTGAACACGACATTACTATTCCGTTTCCGCAACGAGAAGTACGTGTTCTTAACCCCAGCTACACGGTAACGAATACCACCGAAAGTAAAAATTAGGTGTTAGCTAGGCCTTAGTGAGCCTGTGCCTTAGCGCAAATCGAAGATGCGCTAAGGCCTGCTTAATTTACAAAACGTTTTGTTTGATCGTAAGGAATAAAATCAGGCACATCGCCTTTGAGGGATTGTGCTTGCATATGCTGCCAATACTCGGCGGTCATGATCTCACCGTGCAGGGCTTTTAACTCTTGCTTTAAGTGCTTTTTACCCACAATAAAATGCTCAAACTGTTCTGGGAACACGTCTGTTGGACCCACGGAAAGCGTATCAATGGCGTACGGGTCATCCGATTTGGGTAGGGCTCTGAATTCGCGCTCAGTTAAATAACAAATTTCATCGTAATCATAAAAAATGACACGACCTCCACGGGTGATCCCAAAGTTTTTATGCAGCATGTCACCGGCAAAAATATGCGCAGCAGCGATTTGCTTAATACATAAACCAAGGTCGTTTAAGGCATTGGTGATTAGTTTCGGATCTTCCTGTTGGGCTAAAAAGATATTTAACGGTGTCATTTTTCGCTCAATGTACAAATGTTTGATGATCACTTCATCATCCGTGAGTTCTACACTACTGGCACAGGTTTCAAGCAGCTCATCAATCAAGGCTTGCTCAACTCGATGGCGAGGTAAGCGAAAATTAACGTACTCATGGGTATCTGCCATGCGACCAACGCGGTCAGTCATTTTGACTAACTTGTAGCAATCTTTCACATGCTGGCGGGTGATCTTTTTACTTTCTGGGAATTCATCTTTGATGATCTTGAAGACCACACCGTAAGAGGGTAAGTGGAATACCGCCATTACCAGCCCGCGGATCCCAGGAGCAATGGCAAACTGATCGCTCGAATCTTCCATGTGGGCTAGAAAATTTCTGTAGAACACAGTCTTACCGTGCTTGTATAAACCTAGCGCAATATACAACTCGAATTTCTTTTTGTGAGGCAAAAGCTCATGGAGAAAGGCCACCACTTCTGCTGGGTGTTGGGTGTCAGCCATAAAGTAAGAGCGGGCAAAGCTAAATATCACACTGAGATCTTGACGTTCTGTTAGCAGCGCCTCTACGACAATCTGGTTACTTTCATCAGACGTGTTTGTGCTGTTAATTGAAAGGGGTATAACAAAGGGTAGGGTTTCATCTGGCATACAAATTCGCCCAATTATGTAGGCCGACTTGCTGCGATAAAACACCGGTTTGAGCATTTCTACTGTGTGTACACTGGCGAGCTGTGCTGTGTTCAAGCGTGCGCGCAATGCACCGTCTAAATGCTTTAGGTCACGCTGTATATCTTGAAATGCAATATCGAAATGATAGCGGTTGAAAATGTCTTCTAACATTTTGCGTACCGTACCTGACGTATCAAAACTATGTACCACTAAGTGACGTTGCAAGCCTGCCAGATAGCAGCGAGTGGGCATGATAAACATCATGTCATCGTTAATTTGCTGATGTTTAAAAATTCGCCCTATAACTGAATTATAAAAGGTTTCTGCTAATTCATATTGAGGGTGATCGCTGAGTATCTTTTGATAACGTATTTTTAGGTCGAGCCAGAATTGATCATTCTCTTGATGAGGAAACACCTGCTGGTAGATTTCTCCCACGGCATCGGCCAAGGTGCGCTCGTAAATAGCGATGCGCTCTTTCATCGCTTTTTGTGTTTCTTGCCACTTTGCTTGTTCAAACCGTTGTTGGGCGTCTCGCGTAATACGCGAATGTCGACGATAACTTTTGTCAAAACCATGCAAAATTAAAAACGCCACTTTATTCAACACGGAAGAATGTGTGTTGTTCACTCAAAACCCACTTATGCTTTTACAATCAATACGCTACCAATAACAAAAAAGACGATGGGTTACTATGGATAATATGTATTACCGCTCGTTTGGGTGGGGGATTACTTAACACATTACGGTTTGTTTTATACCCTCAAATTTAGTGATTGGTTTACGCAACCGATTGTGAGAATCTTGGCTATCTATTTGTGGCAAGTGTGTAGCAAGAGGGCATTTCCCATGTTAAAAATGATGACCAGCGCATTACCTCATCAATTGTCGTTTCTTGAACGTATTATCCGTATTACTCAACAAAACGAACAATTCGCGGGCTTGTCAATAACTGGCTCAGCATCAACGAATGAATTAGACCAATATAGCGACCTTGATTTTGTGCTGGCTGTTAAACCTGATAGCTACGATATGCTATATACCCAGCGACAAGCCCTCGCGGAATCATTTGGTGAGCTACTGGCGTGCTTTACTGGCGAGCACGTAGGTGAGCCCAGAGTATTGATATGTTTGTACCAAGAAGGAGAAGAGTTACTCCATGTGGATCTGAAATTTGTTGCTTTACCTGATGTTGCCCAGCGCGTGGATAATCCCATCGTGCTTTGGGAAAAAGAGGGCCAACTAAGCGATATATACCGCGGCGCTGAGGGGCATTACCCGATGCACACCCTACAGTGGTTTGAAGACAGGTTTTGGGTGTGGATACAGTATGGCGCAGCCAAGATAGGGCGGGGTGAATTTTTCGAAACCTTAGAGTTTATTTCTTTTCTGCGTCAAACCGTTATCGCGCCATTAGCCAAAAAAGCCCATGGATTTGAACCCAACGGAATTCGTCGTATCGAACAGCAACTACCAGAGTTAACCGCTGAATTGAAGGGAATACTGCCTAATTTAGACAAAGCCAGCCTGCAATCTTGCTTGTATGCACTTGCTGATATTTATGTGCATTACCGCGAAATGCTAAGCTCAAACGCCTCAGAGCAACGGGACGAATGTGAGGGGGAAGGCGAATGTGTTCAAGTGAACCATAAAGCCCAACGTGCAGCGTTAGATTACTTGAGCCGTGTCTGAAGCGCTGTGCTGTTAAGCACCTAACGCGTTTGTTGTGGGTTCAATTTTCGCCTGCAATCCCCGTGTTGTCGTTAACTTTTGTGGCCGCTACAATCTGCCTAGCTTTTTAGTTCTCCTTGGCCTACTTACTTGCTTTAATTACCTTATTCCTCTTATTCACCTAATTCCGCTTGGATAACTATTCGCCGCAAAACGGTTCTGGCGCTTAAATAACTAAGGTAAAACAGCCTGTTAGCGTAAAGTGAAGCGTCGCGTTTAACTGCAACTCATCGTACTGCGTATTGAATTTACGCCCGAAGCCCCAACGCTTTATCTGTTCTCTGTCTTTATCAACGCGGGTTGAAAGGACGAGTGAGGCACTCATGCTTGTCATACCTGATGAGTTACGCAACACAATTAAGGAGCTGTTTAATGGAAGACGTTTTCTCAACGAATATCGATGTATCGGAATTACTAGACCATGCATTGTCGCTTGTGCTTACCTATGCCCCCAAATTGCTATTAGCCATTGTCACCTTGGTGGTTGGTTTATGGCTGATCAATCGCTTCGTCGGCATTTTAGATAAAAGACTAGGCAAAAAAGACCCCACCCTAAATAAGTTTTTGTGCGGGTTAATCAGCGCAGTGTTGAAAGTGATGCTACTGATTTCGGTCGCCTCTATGATAGGCATTGAAACCACTTCGTTTATTGCCGTTATTGGTGCTGCCGGCTTGGCAATTGGCCTTGCGTTACAGGGCAGTTTGGCCAATTTTGCTGGTGGGGTACTCATTCTTATTTTTAAACCATTTAAGGTTGGCGACACTATTGAAGCCGAAGGTTATATTGGCTCAGTAAACGAAATTCAGATTTTGTATACTGTGGTCAATACATTTGATAATCGACGTATCGTGATCCCTAACGGTAGCTTATCTAATGCCACTTTGGTCAATATTAGCGTGTATGACAAACGCCGCTGCGACATGACGTTTGGCATAGGCTACGGTGACGATATCGATAAAGCGAAAGACATTTTAAAGCGTTTGTTTGAAGAAGATGAGCGTTCGTTAACTGACCCGGCACCTAGGATTAGCGTTGGTGGGTTGGGTGACAATTCAGTCGACTTGATGTTTCGCCCATGGGTTGCCACAGATGATTTATGGCCCTACTACTGGGATATGCAAGAAAAGGTTAAAAAAGCCTTTGATAAAGAAGGTATTAGCATTCCGTTCCCGCAGCGAGATGTTCACCTATACAAAACAGAATAGTCATACCGCTTTGTGCCTGCAGTTAGGCAATAAAGCTAATGGCAGTTAATTTCAGCATAATCAGTTTTGGCGGGGCCTTGGCTCATACTTTTGCCCCGCGCTTTAAAAACATGCGCCATTCTCTGATGCAGAATAGGCTATTTGTTATGTACCTAGCCGACCTGCCAAATTGTCTGCAGCTTGTGCTATCTAGGTCGTACAACAACCCCAAGTTAACCGCATTAAACCAATTTAGTTGATAATATCATCTATTTCTGTAAATTAGCTCTTTGTGGATGTTGAGTTAATACAAACAGGTAAAAGAGATAATGTCAGATTGGATGCAAAATTTACAGAAGACCCGTTATGTGATGGACACATTATTACTGGTTAGTTTTATGATTGTTTCGGCTCCGCAAGCGACAGGCGTGCCGGGCCATGAGTGGTTGAGTTTATTGTTTATAGTGCCGTTTGCTGTGCATTTGTTGCTGCACTGGGACTGGATAAAGCAAAGTGCGAAACGTTTCAGCAAGAAAATAACGGCAAAAGAGCGTTTTAGTTTAGTGTGGAATTACTTGTTGTATTTAATGATGTTGCTGGCCACAGTAAGTGGTTTTTTGGTGTCTGTGGCACTGTTGCCTACCTTAAATATAGAGCTGCATATTCAGGATTTTTGGTCGAAGATCCACCATGATTCAGCCACGCTGATCATGCCAATGATAGGCGTTCACTTAGCCCTTCATTGGAGCTGGATAGTCAACCTCACTAAGCGTATGCGTGCAAAGAGGGCAAAGGCATGAAGTACTTACAATACCATTGGAAATCACGAACCTTCGTCGTGCTGGCGATATCTATCGTGGTCAGCATACTGTTGATTTCGTTAGAGTTGACCGACTGGGCCGCACAGATAAATCAGCAAGGTTATTCTCACGGTAGCGAAGGAGGGGACGGTAAAGGTATACCAAGTGTTTTGCGCTACATTTTGCCGTTCGTCAAGGAATTGGTGTTGATTGGCGTGCCCTTGCTATTGTCTTTGTTGTTGATGAAGGTTTTAAGGTGGTTAAGGCGCGCTAAAAAGGCCTAGCTCCTAGCCTCTAGCGCAGAAGCCTCTGTTGCAGCAATAACAGCGATTCCCTAAACGTGGCGTTTCGCTATGCAAATTGTTGACAGGGGCTTTTTTATTTTTGTTGGTGTTTCTTCGTTTCTCTTTCCATTTTTACTTCAGATTCCTTGGTGGAGCCCTGTTTGGTAAAAATTACATGCAGGCAGTAAATATGTATCAATATTTACCCTCATTACCTGTGTTTTCTGTTGTGTTTTTCTCGCTTATTTCTTTTTAATACTAATGATAACTGGCCTGTATTGGCACGGCCATCGTTGGCCTTCAATTTGCACTACCCGCTGCAGCGCGCGCAGTAAGACGCTTATTTCGAGCACCTAGTGAGAAGACTCTATTATTTTCAATTTAATGAAGGACTAGCCATGACTGAATCATTTAAATTTTCGGGAAATAAAGGTAACGGCGGAGAGCTTCATCAGCCCGCATCTGAATCTCATCCTACGATGACGACCGCCCAGGGTTGTCCTATCAGTGACGACCAAAACTCATTAAAGGCAGGCGTCCGCGGACCGACCTTACTTGAGGATCAAGTATTCAGAGAGAAGTTATTTCATTTTGACCACGAGCGTATCCCTGAGCGGGTTGTGCACGCACGAGGTTATGGTGCGCATGGTTTTTTTGAGACCTATGAAGCGCTTGACGATTTAACATGTGCAGATATTTTCCAGCGTAAAGGTGAGAAAACACCGGTATTCGCGCGCTTTTCAACGGTTGCGGGTAATAAAGGTTCACCCGATTTGGCCCGTGACGTGCGTGGATTCGCCGTAAAATTTTACACCCAAGAAGGTAACTGGGATTTGGTGGGGAACAACATTCCCGTGTTCTTTATTCAAGACGCGATGAAATTTCCCGACTTAATTCATTCTGCAAAGGCTGAGCCCGACAGAGGTTTTCCCCAAGCGCAAACAGCCCATGATAACTTTTGGGATTTCATCAGTTTATCACCAGAGTCAATTCACATGGTTATGTGGATAATGTCCGATAGAGCTATTCCGCGTTCGCTGCGTTTCATGGAAGGTTTCGGTGTTCATACATTCAAATTTATCAATGCACAAGGCGAAGAAAAATTTGTTAAATTCCACTGGAAGCCTAAAGGTGGAATGCAATCAGTTGTATGGAACGAGGCGCTAAAACTTAACGGTGCTGATCCGGATTTTCATCGCCGAGACATGTGGCAAGCCATAGGTCAGGGCGATTACCCAGAATGGGAATTAGGGGTCCAGGTTTTTGATCAGAAGTTTGCCGATGAATTCGAATTTGACGTATTTGATGCGACTAAGCTTATTCCTGAAGAGCAAGTACCTGTGAAAATGGTCGGTCGAATGGTGCTCGATCGCGTAGTAGACAATTTTTTCGCTGAGACTGAACAGGTAGCCTTCTGCACGCAGAACATTGTTCCTGGCTTAGACTTTACCCAAGACCCTCTACTCCAAGGGCGCAACTTTTCGTATCTAGACACTCAAGTCAAACGCCTAGGTGGCCCTAATTTCACGCATATTCCGGTCAATGCGCCGAAATGCCCTATGCGTCACTTACAGCAAGATGGGCACATGGCGATGACGAATCCCAAAGGTCGAGTCAATTATGAGCCTAACTCTTGGGATGGAGGGGAAAATAACCCTAGAGCCTGCCCAGCCCATGGGTTTAAAAGCTCTTCTGAGCAGATAAGCGGCGATAAGACGCGCTATCGTTCAGAGACGTTTGCTGATCACTACAGCCAAGCTAGGCAGTTTTATATCAGTCAGACGGACATTGAGCAGCAACATATGCAAAATGCCTTAAAGTTCGAATTGTCTAAGGTTGAGCACTTACCCATCCGAGAGCGTATTGTGTCGCACCTGTTAAATATCGACACGACCTTGGCCAACAAGGTAGCTGAGGGGTTAGGTATCAAAGACATGCCTGAGCCGGCTGAAGCTGCTATGAAAACCCGCCAAGATTTGCCTGTGTCTGATGCACTAAGTATTTTGAAAAACTCAGGAAAAACGTTCAAAGGTCGTAAGCTCGGTATTTTGATGAGTGACGGGGCAGATGCGGACATTTTTGCATCAATTAAAGAGGCGCTTGAGAAAGAAGGTGCAAATTATGAGGTAGTCGCACCGCAAGTAGGTGGCGTCACCTGTAGTAAAGGCAAACACATTGCAGCGCAACAAGTTATTGATGGTGGCCCTTCTGTGCTTTACGACGCCGTGTTGATTCTGGTGACAAAAGAGCAGGCAAAACAACTTGCCGCAATCCCCGAAGCTAAAGATTTTGTGAGCGACGCATATGCCCATATGAAATTCATCGGACACACCGATGAAGCATCAGCATTAATAAAAGCGGCAGGGTTAAATGATAAAAAAGATGCGGGCTGGGTGGACCTAGATAAGACCTCAGCCAATGATTTTATCGAAACTCTGCGAGACCTACGTTACTGGTCACGTTAGTAGTATTACGAATTCATTCAGGTGAATGGCTTCGTTAAAGCTAAACGCGCTTATGCGTTAATCAGTAACTTTATTAAACCTAATCAGTAAGGCCGGTTCCCGGCCTTTTTTTATAGATTAATTTGCACTTAATTGGCATGTTAATTCCGCACAACTGACTAAATTATATACCATCCCTCACTCAGTGTACGCCTACAATTTGCTGCTTAAATAGACACTCAAAGTCTTTTAATCAGTAGTGGTGAAATAATTCGTTTACGAAACAAATGCCTAAAATATTGTGGGTTAACCAGCGAACCTATTGTTTTTTGTCCTTTAAGTGACTAATCATAAAAGAGTTATCCCTTTTTGACCTATTTTGAAGGGTGTTTTCGTTGAGTTCTATTGATTTGTATTGAAACTATTTTTGCGCTTTGGCGGTATTCCTTTAAAATCATACTGTAGAATAAAAAATAAACAGGTTTTTACCCTAAAAAAATACTCAACTAGTAACACATAAACTAGATCACACAAGGCAAATAAAGCATGAAAATATCCAAGTTAAGTTACGCGGTTGTCGCCGCGCTTGCTACCACTTCTGTGTATGCACAAGAAGCGGCACCTAAAGCAGGTAAAGCGAGCATAGAAACCATTGAAGTTACCGCTACAAAACGCTCAGAGTCCATTCAAGATATTCCAGTGTCAGTGACTGCCCTTAACGGAGAAGCGTTAGAGAATCTTGGTGTGGATAACTTTCAAGAATATGTCGAGTTTCTTCCAAATGTGACCTTTCAGGGGACGGGACCTGGTCAAAATGAGATTTATATTCGCGGTGCTGCGACCACCCAAAGTAATATCTCAGTTTCCTCAGTACAGGCATTACAACCTTCAGTGGCATTCTATTTAGACGAACAACCTGTTTCTATGCAGGGGCGAAACCTAGATATCTACGCCACCGATATGCAGCGCATCGAAGTATTGCCTGGGCCACAAGGCACGCTGTTTGGGGCTAGCTCACAATCAGGTACCGTACGGTTAATCACCAATAAACCTGATCATAGCGGTTTTGCTGCAGGTGTAGACACAAGCACCAGTTTCACCAAAGGCGGTGAAATGAGTAACTCTGTTGAAGCCTTTATGAACTTCGCAGTATCAGATGACTTAGCACTGCGCGTGGCGGCATACACAGACAACCAAGGCGGTTGGATTGATAACATTCGTAACGACCCTGCCAATGGCGGTTATATCGGCAGTGCTGTCGTTATTGATAGAATCTCTGGTGGTGTGCTTAGCGACCCTGAAAACACGCCTGTGGTCTCTCCTGAAAATGATGCGTTGGTCGAAGATGATTTCAATGATGCTGTCTACTCTGGAGCGCGTTTTGGTTTGGCTTATATCATCAATGAAGATTGGGACTTGCTTGTTCAACATACTCAGCAAACACTCAGTACTGAAGGGGTATTCGCTTATGACCCTAACCTGGATGGTGAAACCTCAACCAACCGTTTTGTACCTGAGGACAATGATGATGAATTCGGTTTGACTACCTGGACCTTAGAGGGTCGTTTAGACAAACTAGATATCGTTTATACCGGTGGTTATTTAGACCGTTCGATTGATTCAACCATTGATTACACAGGCTATACCAATGGTGGTTTATTCTCGGCTTATTATGTGTGTAATTATGGTGGTGATGTGGCGCCAGAAGACGAGCGTTGCTTAGATCCGACCAAATACTACAAGGAAAAAACCGACAGCACGCGTATTACCCATGAGCTACGCTTCAATACTCCTACCGATAACGTATGGCGCCTAACCGCTGGTGTGTTTTACGATGAACAAGAACTCAATTCAGTGGGTAAATTTAATATTGCGAGCACCGAAAAGTTCCAAAACCTAGCGGCTACTTTAGTGGGCTCGGAAGGTATCAATTCAAACGGTGGGCCATTTGAGCCAAGCATTAGTTTCGTTAATGACATTCAACATGACATTGACCAGATTGCCGTATTTGGCCAAGTAGAATATGACTTAACCGATGATATTACTGCGACATTCGGCGCCCGCTGGTATGAGATTCAAGATACGTACAAAGGCTCTACTACAACAGTTGACGTTAGCGGTCGTCTACGTGCATTCGGTACTCAAGACCCTGATGCACTAGCGGCTATCGATGATGGAGTGATAGATGCAATAGCAAACGGTCAACTGGAAGTTGATTTGTTAGACGACAACGGCACACTTACCGTTGACGATATCATTCTTAAAGCCTCAGTTGATTGGAAAGTAAACGAAGATATTTTGGTATTTGCGACCTATTCTGAGGGGTTCCGCCCACCTGTAACCAACCGAGTTGGTGGTGGTTTGGCGACAAATCAAACGGGCGCATTCGAGAACTTCCGTATCCCAGTGTATTCAACAACGGATGAGCTGGATAACTATGAATTCGGTATTAAAGGTGACTTCCTTGACGGAATCTTACGGGTCAACGCTACCGCGTTTTACTCTGAAATCACCGATTTACAAACATCACGCTATGACCCTACCAACATTAGCTTTTTGGTGTTTACCGATAACGTAGGTGATGCAGAAATTCGCGGTATTGACGCTGATTTAACCTGGTTAGCCACAGACAACCTCATTATCAATGCAGCATTTAGCGTACTGGACACAGAATTGACCAGCATTAACGATGCATTAGATGGCATTGCGCCACCGGTAGGAAGTAAATTACCTTACTCGGCTGACTTTTCAGGGAATATTCGTGCGCAATACTTCTATGAGTTAGAGGGTGGGTTAACAGGTTATATCAACGGCTCAATCAGCTACACGGGCGACCGTTTAGCCAGCATGTCCATGGACGCTTATGCTCTTGAAGATGCAGCGCAGCTAGTTTATGGCGCGGGAACGGGCTTAAGTATTGAACGTGAAGCGGCCGTGTACGAAGGTGTAACGTATTCAGATTCAAACGGCGAGACTATCCAAGGTGGACGCTACATTCAAGATAGCTACATTTTGGCTAACCTTGCTTTTGGTATCACCAACGATGAATGGAAAGCTGAAATCTTTATTGATAATCTAACCGATAAGAGCGCCATTTTGTACATCGATGCCCAGCAGTACACGCCTAAAATTGTATCTAATAGACCGCGTACCGTAGGGTTAAGATTGTCTTACGACTTCTTTTAATTTGACCTAAAGACGTTAGTAATACAAAGAAAGGCAAGCCCAGTTCGGCTTGCCTTTTTTTGATGTAGCTTGTTTCGCTCCGCAGCCGCTAATTAATCAGTCTTTGCTGCACTTAACCCGTTTTTGTTAAAAAGCAGGGTAGAGAAACTAGACGTTCGAAAAGAGGTCTTCAACACACCAGGCTTCAATAACCGAGTTCAAGAAAAAAACGGAGTGGCAAATTGAGTAACCAGAATACACCTCAAGCGCACGCGGTAACACGCGAGGTGATAAGTGGCATAAAAGCACAGATTCAACAGGCCAAATTTAGCCAAGCAATTAACACGTGTCAGCGACAGTTGGAAAACGAGTTAATGCCGCCCGAGCAAAACGAATTACTGTATTTATTGGTCGTAGCCCAGCGTTTAAATGGCGATTTTCAGCAAGCGTTAGCGTCAAACGCTCGTTTACTAGAAAGTAGCCCAGAGCATGCAAGAGCATGGCAAGAAAATGGTTATATATATAGTGCACTGCAAGAGCAGCAAAAGTCGGCGCAGGCGTTTTATCAAGCGACCCAACTAAACCCCGCATTGTTATCAAGTTGGCGAGCATTGCAGCCGCTCTATATTCAGCAGGGGAACATTAAGGCTGCCACAATAGCACAAGCGCAAATTGACTACTTAGCAGCGTTACCCAAGCCTATTCTCGGGGCTAAAGATTTAATGTGCGAGGGTGATTTACACAGTGCAGACAAAGTGTGTCGACAGTTCTTGCAAGCCAATAAACATCATCCAGAAGCGATGTTGTTACTGGCCGAAATTGGAATTCAACTTAAGGTATACGGTGAAGCGGACTTTATCTTAAGCAGTTGCTTGGCTTTGTACCCAGACCACAGCGGGGCAGGCTTAACTTATTTGCAGTTATTGGCAAAAATGGCCAAGTTCGAAGACGCAAAAGTATTGGCAGATAAACTGCTAGCCAAAACCCCAGACAGTACCGTTTTACTGAGTGCAAAAGCCAGTGCTATGGTCGGCCTCGGCGAGGTAAAAGAGGCTATTTCGATTTACCAAGGTGTACTGGCGAAGAATCAAGATCAGCCTGGGATCCAAATTTTATTAGGCCACGCGTTAAAGGCATTCGGTGATTTACCCGGGGCAATTAATGCTTATCAATCTGCCTATCGTTTTAATCCCGAATTAGGAGATGCGTACTGGAGCTTAGCCAACACCAAAACCTATCGCTTTAACGATGCTGAACTGGCCTCGATGGAACAGCTAGTGGCACAAAAAAAGGTCAGTCAAAATGATAAAATTCATCTGCATTTCGCTTTAGGTAAATCCCTTGAAGATCAACAAGACTATGATGCTGCCTTTAAGCACTATGCTCGGGGGAATGAGCTCAAACAACAGCAAATCAAATACCAACCTGAGGTGTTTGAAAAGCAGGTGGCTAAACAAATAGCTACCTGCGACGCAGAATTATTTGACCGTTTAAAAGCGGTGGGCGATCAAAGTAGTGATCCGATTTTTATCGTTGGCTTACCTAGAGCCGGCTCTACTTTACTAGAACAGATTTTGGCGTCTCATTCTCAAGTAGATGGCACCATGGAGCTACACGATATTTTGGGCTTAGCCTCAAAGCTACAAGGCCAAAAGCAACAATACCCGCAGATATTGGCCGATTTAGATAAAGAGTATTTCGCGCGCTTCGGGCAGAAATATTTAAGCGATACTCAGGTTTATAGAGCAGGAGCCGCGTTTTTCATCGATAAAATGCCAAATAACTTTTTGCACATCGGTTTAATTAAATTGATATTGCCTAACGCCAAAATAATTGACGCAAGACGCAACCCAATGGCGTGTTGTTTCAGTGGCTTTAAGCAGCTATTTGGTGACGGCCAAGAGTTTTCCTATGGGCTTGAAGATATTGGTCGTTATTACCGTGCCTATGAAAAGTTAATGGCGCACTGGGATGCGGTGTTACCTGGTTTTGTTTTAAGGGTGCAACACGAAACCTTGATTGACGATCTGCAAGGGCAGGTTGAGCGCATTCTAGACTTTTGTGGTTTACCATTTGAGCAGCAGTGTATTGATTTTCACAAAACAGAGCGAGCGATTAAAACCCCGAGTTCGGAACAAGTCAGGCAACCTATTTATCGCTCAGGGATGGACCAATGGAAGCACTTTGATGCCCATCTGCAACCGTTGAAAAAGGTCTTAGCATCAGGTTAAAACAGATTGGGTTACCGTAACTATCTCTATTCAAATTGATAATTAAGTAACTCAATATCTTTTTTATAGTGTTTTGCTACTGTTTCGATAGATTCATCATCATAGTAACTGCGATAATCTTTCTTGCGGTCAGTTGCTTTTCGTTTATGCGGTAGGCCATTATTTTTCAAACCAAGCTGTTTGCCGATGGTATTAAAATCGTCTTTCAACGTTTCATAACGACCAATAAAGTCGACAATGATGTTCCCTTCTAAGTCCACCAAGTGATCGCTTTGTAACTTAGTCGCGATATCAAAATGAAAGATATAAGGACGAGAGGGATCAAATTTGTATTTGATAAACTCACTGAAATTTTTAATCCCTTTAAGTTGATGGGGTTTCTCGCGCTGAATGTGGTGATAAGAAGAAACTTGTAAATCCCAAGGATTGCGCACAAAGCCAAATTTATACAGTTGATTGAAAAAGTTGTCAGGGAGCATCTCTTTGGCAGCTATCACGCCTGAATGTCGCGGGAATTTAGTCGCAGTTGTATGCCCAGAAAAGTTACTTAACTTATGACAAGGAAACATAAGGTAGTACATAGGGTCGTGCCAACGTAACTTATTCAGCACTGAGCGAACGCTAGTACCGCCCGTTTTAGCAATATGTATATATAAAAACTTATAGCGGTGATTTAGCAACATTTTTCACTCAATTCATCGTTAGTTTGGCAAAACCGCCAGAAATAAAGGATCCAGTACGACATTAGCAAACACGTGAGTAAGTTGTATGACGTTAACTAAAAATGCTGAAGATCTCCATGATTAGGTAAAGTTTTGTCGCTGATTCTGCGCGTAAAAAGACTGACCACAAGAAATAAGATGAACGGGGGGCATTAATACTTCCCCCGATAGATGGTAGGTAATGGCGTTATCGAAGAAAGTAAATTTATATCAGCCCGCCGTTAGCTCTTAATACTTGGCCGTTTATCCAAGCGCCATCAGGGCCGACCAAGAACGCCACTGCATTGGCAATATCTTCTGGGGTACCTAATCGCTCTAAGGGACTCATGTTGGCTAGACGATCAATCACTTCTTGTGATTTACCGTTCAAAAACAAATCTGTGCCTGTTGGGCCTGGGGCTACTGTATTGACGGTAATTTCTCTGCCACGTAATTCTTTGCTTAAAATGGCGCTGAGTGTTTCTACTGCCGATTTTGTTGCTGCGTAGATGCCATAACTTTCTAATTTTAAACCGACCACGCTGGTGGAAATGTTCACAATGCGTCCGCCATTTGGCATACGGTTAGCGGCTTGTTTAAGCGTGTTGAACGTGCCTTTAAGGTTGACCGCAATTTGCTCATCGAAATGCACTTCTTCACTTTGTGCAACGGGTGCATTGATCATTATCCCTGCGTTATTGATTAATATGTTTATAGGACCTAGTTCGTTTTCAATGCTATTGAACATATGCGTCACGTCATCTGAGTTGGCGACATTACATTTAATGGCAAAAGAGCGGCCGCCAGCTTCCTTTAATTCTGCTACCAAGGCTTCTGCAGGCTCGGGATTTTTAGAGTAGTTGATTGCGACAGCAAAGCCATCTGCAGACAATCTGCGCACAATCCCAGCTCCGATGTCTTTTGAGCCCCCTGTGACTAACGCGACTTTGGATAATGACATGTTCGACTCCTAGTAAAATGGTTGAAAACGATGTCAGCTTACAGGGTTAATCTATCAAGATGATAAATGGAAAATTAATCTTACAATTCCTTGGATAAACTGTGTTCATCATCGAATCAGTGTGCTTTTTACTCATATGAGTTGGCAGTAACTGATGAAAACTAAGCCACATTCAAGAATAATTGATCAATTAAAAATCTCGCTCTTGTCTAGCTGCTTTACGAGCTCAAGGGTGGGAATTCACGTTAACGCCCCTTGCTTTGATGTTGCTCTGGTCATTGAGCAGTCTGTTTCACAACCATAACAACACCTTTACAGTTGTTAACAATTAACTAATAATGGTTTTCTTTGCTACTGTTTGAGTTGTTAAATGCTGTTTCGTTGTGTTTTGTATGCCTTGTTATTGTTGCCTATTGAGGTAGCGGCTAAACCAGAGAAATTGTCCTGGGGTCATGTATATGAAACCAGTGAGCCACTGCACAAATGGGCGCTTTGGGCTGCAAAGCAAATAGCAGAGCGAACCAATGGGCGCTACGAAATAGATGTATTTCCGGTCTCTATGTTAGGTAAAGAAGCGGCACTAAATGAAAGTCTTCGCTTAGGCAGTGTGGATATTATCTACACGGGAACGAGTTTTATTGCCCAGCTCTACCCGCCTTTTGCGATTACCGATATGCCGTATATTTATGCCGGATACGAACATTGGGTAAAATTTAACAATAGCACTTTGTTTAAAGAGCTGGCGCAAGGCTATAGTGAGAAAACCCAAGGTAATCATATTGTTGCTAACAATTATTATGGTGAGCGTCATGTCAGTGCCAATGTGCCTGTTAACGAATTAGAAGATATGCAGGGGCTGAAAATACGCGTACCTAATGCCAGGATATTCAAGTTGTTCCCTCAGGCGGTCAATGCTAACCCCACACCTATTGCGTTTTCTGAAGTGTATATGGCTTTGCAACAAGGGGTTGTTGATGCGCAAGAAAACCCGTTACCAACCATAAAAGCTAAAAAACTGTTCGAAGTGCAAAAACATATCAGCCTAACGGGGCATATGCTTGGCTCGAATGTCACTATTGTTAGTCAGCGTCGTTGGAAACGCTTGAGCCCAAGCGATCGACTCATTTTCGAACAAGTATTACAAGAAGCTGCTTTGAATGTTTCCCAAGAAACCCGTGCCCACGAAGAAGAATTGATCACCTGGTTTGAACAACATGGCGTTAGTGTTCATCAGGTAAATAAAAGTGTGTTTCGCCAAGCAACGTTACCATTGCACAAACCCTTTATCACCACGATCGGTCAGCAAAATTACGACCGTCTGTTGCAATTAAATCAAGTTGAAGAATAGATTATGTCTCTGATTGATAGTGAAACGCTTCCGAGTGAAACATTGACGAGCAAGCAAGCGTTTAAAAGCGAAGACATCTTAAGCTTGATCATATTTTGGGGCTTGGCTGTCTTATTGTTTGCGCAATTCTTTAGTCGCTATGCTTTGAGTGCATCATTAGGTTGGTCTGAAGAAATTGCGCGTTATTTGCTTATTCTGCTGGCTTTTTCGGGGGCAAGTATTGCCAGTCGCAACGATGCGCATATTGGCGTTACCTTGTTGCACCGCTATCTATCTGTCAAGGCGTTGAATATCACGAAATTGTGCATCGCCATGCTCAATCTACTTGTGGTCTTGCTGTTGCTGTTTTACGCAGGGCAAATCGCTATTTCACTGCACGCATACAGCCTAGCATCTTTGCCTGTTTCAATTGGTTGGGTTTATGCCCTGATGTGCGCTTGTTTGTTACTTATGCTTGTTCGAAGTGCAATGGTGGTGAAATCGAGCTGGCGTGCAGTATGTTCCTCATTCTCGCATAAGGCGGTAAAGTAATGATCGTTCTTGTGTTGTTTATATCCCTCATTGTGCTTATCGCTATTGGCACTCCGGTGGCGTTTGCATTGATCCTCTCTTCACTGTTGGCCATTTGGCTGGATGGAGATATACCAAACTTAGTGGTGCTGCACAGCATGGTAGGGGGGATGAATAGCTTCCCTTTGTTGTCTATTCCCTTCTTTGTGCTGGCGGGAGCCTTAATGAACTCAGCTGGCATCACCCAGCGAATATTTGATTTTGCTAATGCGCTAGTAGGGTGGTTGCGCGGTGGTTTAGGACACGTCAATGTTGGGGCATCAATTCTGTTTGCGGGTATGTCAGGTGCGGCGGTTGCCGATGCTGGCGGGTTAGGCGCCATTGAAGTCAAAGCGATGCGGGATAAAGGCTATGACGCAGGTTTTGCTGTTGGTGTAACGGCGGCATCGTCAACTATCGGGCCTATCATTCCGCCTAGTTTGCCGCTGATTATTTACGCTGTGATGTCTTCTGCTTCTATTGGTCAGTTATTTGCCGCAGGGATGATCCCTGGCCTGATCATGGCGCTTGCGTTGATGTTGATGGTGGCTTGGTATGCTAAGAAGCGCAATTATCCAAAGGATTCAGGTTTCTCTGTGCTGCGCTGTACGACAACATTTAGCCGCGCGTTTTTATCTTTGATGACCCCTGTATTGATTATTGGTGGCATTTTGTTTGGCTTGTTTACCGCGACGGAAGCGGCTATTGCAGCAAGTGCGTACGCATTATTTTTAGGTGCGGTTGTTTACCGAACGCTCACCATTAAAAAGCTTCTGGCGTTGAGTATTGAAACCATTGAAACGACAAGCATTATTATGTTGATCATAGGCGGTGCCGCGATTTTTTCTTGGGTGCTGACCACACAACACATAACTGAAAACTTCACCCAATGGATGCTTGCATTTACTGACAGTAAAGTGGCGATACTATTGCTGATCACCTTGATCTTATTCATTGTTGGTTGTTTTATGGAAACCATAGCCGCGATCACGATCTTGACCCCAGTGTTGCTACCCGTCGCGGTGAGTTTAGGCATAGATCCAGTTCATTTCGGGGTAATGATGGTGTTGAACTTGATGATTGGTTTGTTGACACCGCCCGTTGGGATGGTGCTCTATGTATTATCTAGGGTGACGCAGGTACCGTTCGAAACGTGCGCTCGGGCAACCTTTCCTTTCTTAGTACCACTGCTTTTTGTTTTGCTGCTCGTCACCTTTATCCCGCAGCTGACGCTGTGGTTACCATCAGTGTTATACCCATAAAATTGCGAAAAAAAATGCGCCCATGGGCGGGGGAGTGGGCGTGCTAACGACACTTTAAAATACCCAGAAACTAACGCTATACTGGCTTCCCGTTTTTTCGATGTATTGCCGTAATGAATAACAGTCTAAGTATTCGCGCTTACACTAAGCAACTTCAAAGTCATGTGCATCACGAGCACCACCAACTGGTGTTGCCGGTACAAGGAAGCATAGTCATTGAGATGAATAGCTATGTGGGGCAGGTGACGGTTGGGGAATGCGTAGTGGTACCAAACGGCACTGAGCATGGGTTCAAAGCGGATGAAGCAGCACGCTTTATTGTGGCCGACTTAGATACCTTACCTCTTCATTTACTCAACAGTGGTTTAGCGGTGTTTTGTATTTCCCCTGTGTTAACAAGCTTTTTGCAGTTTATTGAAAAGCAATTACAGCACCAGGTCGACAGTGGGATCGAGCGCTCCATTCTCGACGTATTTAGCATGTTGCTTGAACAGCAACAGGCTTCTCAAACGCTTGATAAACAAATGCGCACTGTTCAAAGCTGGATCAATGCACATCTTGAACAACCTTTGAGTATCGACAAGCTGGCGCGATTAGCCTGTTTAAGCTCAACCCAATTCAAAAAGCGTTTTAAAGCCAGTTTTTCTAAGACTGCTCAGCAGTACATTACTGAACTTAGAATGGAGAAGGCTAAAGCTTTATTAGCACATACTGATTTACCGGTACAACTGGTCGCTGAAAAAGTAGGCTATGGTGACCTTTCAGCCTTTAGTCGGCGCTTTTCGCTCTACGTTGGTATGTCTCCCCGGTCTTTCTCTCAAGGAAAATAATACGTCTGTTCAACCAAACCTTGCGTCTTTTTAGCAAAGTATTTGAATACTGGCTTACTTATACTTTGGGCCATGTTTAAGGCAAAAATAAAGGCAGATCATGATAGTTAATCGAGTTGGGTTTTCTCCATATCAGTGTGGAGCCACGGCTATTTTATTCGCTGCCGTTCTATGGGGAACAACAGGAGTAGCGGCGAGCTTTGCTCCTAACATTAGCCCCCTAGGGATTGGTGCTTTTGCTATGGGCGTGGCCGGCATAATTCAAGCCGGTTTGGCTTATAAAAAGTTGAAACTACAATTTGCTTGTTTGGTGCAGCAAAAGAATATTTTACTACTGAGCGCGTTAGCGCTAGCGATTTATCCACTCGCGTTTTATAGCTCGATGCGCTTGGCCGGTGTCGCGGTAGGTACCGTTGTATCGATTGGCAGTGCCCCTTTGTTTGCCGCCCTGTTGGAGTATCTTTTTAACACGACGCTTTCCCTAACGAAGCGCTGGTTAATCAGTGTGGTGATTGGCCTAATCGGCATCGCTTTACTCGCTTTTGGGGAGCCACATATGCCCGACTTGTCGCCCCTAGGGCAAACAGCCGAGCAAGTATCAGAGCATGCTACTGGTTATATCACTGATCAAGCAGCGCCCCAGCGTCAATTATGGGGGATCGCCTTAGGTTTATTGGCGGGTTTGACCTATGCGAGTTATGCATGGGCGGCGCGGGCCATGATTGATAGCGGCGTGCACTCTCAAGCTGCCATAGGTGGCATCTTCGGCCTAGGAGCCTTGTTGTTGCTACCGTCGTTGTTTTTTACCGGCGATAATTTATTTAGTTCTACAGGCAACGCCTTGGTATCAGTATATATGGCGTTAATTCCCATGACATTGGGTTATATCGCCTTTGGCTATGGTCTCAGGCACATCAATGCGAGCAGTGCTTCTTTGCTTACATTAATGGAGCCTGTTGTAGCGGCTATTTTGGCTGTGCTGATTGTCGGCGAAGTCATTTCCCCCTTGGGTTGGTTTGGTATGCTACTCATTATGGTTTGCTTATGGGTTCAAGCCACAGAGAAGCGTGCTGATGATTCCATTGGTAGCGAGTAATAATATTGATGGAAAGTTAGAGGTAAACTTAACAGTATGTATTGACTTTTATAGCCTCAAATGCGAAATTTCATATATATGATATTTCGAATGTGTGTTAAGGCGCATAGTCACTCATTTACTGAAAATAGGAGCGCTAGATTTATGGTCGTTATACATCACAACCCTGCATGTGGAACATCGCGAAATGTACTGAGTATTATTCAAGATGCTGGTTATCAACCTGAGGTTATCGAATACTTAGAGGAAGGTTGGACACGTCCACAATTGTTGGCCCTGTTCGCGGCTGCTAATCTCTCACCGCGTAGGGCACTGCGCACAACTAAATCACCAGCTAAAGAACTTGGCTTATTAGATGAAGACGTGAGTGATGAGGCAATTTTGGACGCAATGTTGACGCACCCGATATTAGTCAATCGCCCGATTGTGTGTACTGAAAAAGGCGTTAAGTTGTGTCGCCCAAGTGAGCAGGTTCTCGACTTGCTTGCTCAGTGGCCGCCGGGTCCATATAAAAAAGAAGATGGTGAGCTGATTATTGATGACAAAGGTGAACGCGTCGTCGGCTAATTATGTGAGGCTTGTGCCTAATACGAAAAAGCGCCCTCAGGGGCGCTTTAAAGTGTGAGAAAGGTATTGAGTGTTGCAACAAATAGTATCGTCATAAATGTAACTCTATAAAGAGCGCTGGCATACACAGTGCTTTCATACACAGTGTTTTCATAAAAAGCACGGCAAATAGCGCTCGCGCTTATTCGCCAACGGCCTGACTTTTTTCAGGGGCGTCTGTACTGGCCCTAGCGACACCTAAATGCATTTTTAAGAATGCATCCATCTCGGTAAATACCCGATGGCGATTGCGTTGAATTGAGAGGTAATGATCGCCGTTTTCGAGCTCTATATACTTTACCTGCTTGTCTAAATCTTGCAGTTCACTATACATCTGGCGACTTTGATAGACGTCTACCACGCGATCATCTTCACCGTGCAGTAGCAAGATGGGGATCTTGATTTTAGCAGCATTGTGATAAGGTGAACGTGCTTCTAAATCATCTTTATCTTCACCTATTTGTTTTCGCACAAACTTCTTGTTTAAAAAGTGACGACTTTTGCTGACCAAGCGCTTTAAATCCATTACACCTGCAAAGCTAATGGCACATTGAAATAAGTCTGGGGTTTTGGTGGCAGCCATAGTTGCGGCATAGCCTCCATAGCTAGCACCTACAATACACATACGCTTAGGATCAGCGATTTTCTCGTCAACTAACCACTTTGCTGCATCTGTAATGTCATCTTGCATGGTTAATCCCCAACCTTGCATTTGACTATCAGCGAACTGTTTACCATAGCCTGAAGACCCTCGAAAGTTAGGGCGAAACACGGCATAACCACGGTTGATGAAAAATGATGTCCAGTAGTCAAAGCCACTGTATTCACGCGCTCCTGGGCCGCCATGCGGATGAATAATTGTCGCGATTGGGCCGCCAGTTGTTTCAGGCAGCGTTAAGTAGCCTTCAATTTTTACGCCATCGCGTGCTGTATAGCTGACCAATTTATGGTTACTCGTCATGAACGCATGTAATCCAGGGTATTGCTGGAATATCATATTTAGCGTTCTATCAGGTCGATTACCTAGTAAATAGGCTCCGGGTACAAAATCGTTCTCAGTGTAAAGTAGGTAGCTCTCTTCACTACGGCTAAAATCAACTAGGTAGTTACTGGTATCAGGCAAGGCCGAGTCCAATGCATCTTGAAACTTTTTATAGTTATCGTCCCAATAAATACGGCCCGTCGGGCTATTAGAGTGATAGATACCAATGACGTCGTTGAGCTTAGTTGAGTAGATTAGTGAACCATCAACGTCGTATTCAGGATCTTCAAAAACCAAGGTAGATTCTTGTGTAGTGAGATTCATTTTATACAAAGCCTTTTTATCGCCCTTGTAGGCACTGTAAAAAAGCATATTAGGATCTTTGGCAAAACCTAACGGATTAATGCCTACTTCTTCTAAGGCGTTATGTTCATACATCTTTTCCCAGTCTTCTTTGCCTGGTAAACGGTAACGTATAGAGGCTTTACCTGTTTTGTAGCTGAGTGATTCTCCTAAACGAACGTTCCCTTGGCGGTCAGCCATCCAGCTTCGCACCTGCATTTTTCCTTTTTGAACGCGCGATCTGCGACCCGAATTAACGTTAACTTTATATACCGATGGTAGGTTCGCCACATCGAGATCCAGTGCCATTAAAATATGATCTGGGTCATTGGGTAAGAATGAGACAACCGTATCTTGAAACTGGGAGTTATGCTCCTTAGATCGTCCGCCTCTTGGTTTAAATAGATTACGTTGTTTAATTTCTTCTTCATCTACATCAATAGCGATTAAGCGTGTCTCAGTGAACTTTACAAATCTCTCTTTGCTGGCAAACCGTAGGCTGACTATCAACGTTTTTTCATTGGCCCATGTGAACCAATTTACTTTTACTTTTTCGTTGTCAGACTTTACCAGCATCTTTACGGCGTTGGTTTTGACATCTAACAGTGAAAGCACTGATATTTCAGGATTAAGATAATTTTTGATCAAGGCAATTCGCTCACCGTCAGGCGATAAATTCGGTTTTACGACCGAAGGTAGGCGACTAAATTGTGATGGGGGTAATTCCGTACCGAAAGCGGACGTACTGACTAACTGGCTAAAGATCAAAAAAAGGGCGACGTGCACAGCCTTAGCATTCCTTTTCATTTTATTACTCCTTTAATACGACTTCGTCCCAGATACTAACACTGTCTTTATAAACGGACACTGGTTTTCGGGAGATATTTATACCGAGTATCCTTGGGCCTGTTTGCAGCACGGCCATACGAAGAGAGTCTTTTACACGGTGAGTGAGGATCTAGGAATTAATTATTATTAATGAGGAATATCTATAATAATCATGAATTTAACTTGTCGGACTTCTTTACAGTTAAAAATAGCTTGTTATCTAAATAATTGATAAATATATGATTTTCTACTTGGCTGGTTTATTGCTTAAAGGCATCGCGCTAAATTATCTCGATGCGCGTAAAAGTTCTTATAAATCAAATGGAAGTAGTAATGAAACTGATATCAAAAAATAAAATATTCTTAATGCTTGGCTTGGCTCTATCCAGTGCACAGGCTAGTGCCACGGTCATCGGGGGGGAGCCTACGCAAAATCTCGGTGCCATCAGTTTCACTGAAAGTTACGCAGATGGACTTGGGCGATACACAGTGACTAATGAGCTAGAAAATAGTTTATTAGTAGGGTTTGGCGTAACCAATATTGATACAACAGCTGCAATTCACACTCAATTACCTGATAACAACTATTATGATTTTGTTGGCGGAAGCGGCCTTGTTGGCGAAAATAGTTTCTATTACGAAGCTTATACGATAAATGCCGAAAACTGGGCAACGCACGTGCTCTTTATAGAAGAATCTAACAGTGATAATGATGGCGGCGGATTCTACAACCCTGCAGAATATACCGCGCAAGATTTATATGGTGATATCGATAGTTTTTTCACCAACGGGGAAAATACCCTAAATTGGTATTCTGCTAATGATGGAGCGCTTTGGGGAGGAAACACTTGGGATGGTTTTGTGTTCTATGGAGCGCAACCTGCTTCTTCACTCTATGGAATTCTGAGTTCTCAAGATGAGAGTGCACCAACTGTTTTTGCCAATGGCATCACGCCAACTAGCGTCACCACAACCCCAGATGCCACAAATGTACCAGCACCTGGCGCGTTAGGCTTGTTAGCATTGGGCATATTAGGTGTGGCTTTGGGTCGACGCAGAGTATAATACCAATTCCACGTTAATAAGTGCTCACTCAGCGAGAGCGTAAAGGGCTTAAACAAAGGCATGACTGAATGAAGAGCTGCTCTTTTTCGAAGTCATGCAATGTTGTATAAGTCCTTTTAAACTCGCCTGAAAGGGGCCACTTATTAATGCGGATTACTATTAATTCGATACATCTTCTGGCTCAGGTGTCAGAATTTGTTGATGATTCGCGTTGGGGAATAAGGCGTAACCGCACATCATTGCCATCTTTTATCGCGTGGATACAGGATAAAATCATAGAAACGGTGAGATCTTCGATGGTTTTCTTGTCTGTTACTTTACGGTGTAAACATTGCCCTGCTGCTTCTGGTAAACCAAATGAAATATCCACCCCCGGAATGGCTATCGACATAGGAATATCAAACATTTCGGCCAGTATTTCAGCGATGTGATTAACGGCAATCTCGCGCCCGTACTCGGTAGGACCACCCACAGAAGACAAACTCGGATCTGACTGTAAACGACTTATAAGTAAGCCTTTTTCATCGATGTATTCAAGATAAGCATGGGTAACCCCGCGGACCAATTGTTCGATAGTGCTCGCTTCTTGAATTGCCTTTTGCTGGGCCGCCCGCAGTGATTTCATTTCACGGCGAAATAATTCCTGTAATAAGTCAGACAAGCTGGGGAAATAGGAATAAACAGTGGACTTGCTGATGTCTAACGCCTTACCGATTTGCTCGATACTGACGGCGAAAACGCCTTGTTCAGCGACGATTTTGGCACAGTACTGTAAGATTTCGTGCTCGCGTCGTTCAGGAGATAAGCGTACTCGTGTTTTCTTCGGTTTAATCATAATCAGCTTCTATTTTATGCACTTCAACTTCTTGAAATGGTAATGGCGTTTAACAACCAATCTATTGCTGTGAGGCAAACTAAGCATGGTAGCCTAATGTTGCCAGCATGAGAATCAATCACATTAGTTACCACGAATAAAATCTTGCATGAAATTGATAACGCTTTGTGAGTGGTCGATGAAAGGAACATGGCTTTGTGTATCGATAACTTTGACTGTTAAGTCGTCAACATACCGAGGGATGGCGTTAAATGCATCCGAGGTAAAGGCAGGGTCCTCTTTTGACCAAATCAATAGGCTGGGAACCGTAATACGAGCACTTTCACTGGGCCAATAATCAGCCTGCTGGATCTGGTCGAATGGGGGAAAATTTGCTACATACCAATTGACGGCAGATTGAGCAGCGTCAGGTTGTTGCCAAGCGGTCAGAAATGCCTGTTTAAACTGATCGTTTACATGGCCGTTTTCATGCAATCGCGCCACCCCCTTCCAAATCAATTCTGGCCCACGAACGGCAAACATCATTTTTGCCATCCATCCGTTTAGGCTTTCTACATACTTTGAGCGCTCACGTTGCTGCTTACTTTCTTGTAATACTTTAAGAAAAGCGTTGGAAGGCACTCCGTTGATAATAATGAGCTTTTCAACACGTTCGGGGTACAGCTGGCCCACCGCCCACGCCAAACTGGCCCCCCAATCATGGCCGACTAGGATCACTTTTTTGTCTGGTGATAGCTGCGTCATGAGCTGTTCAACATCCGAAACTAGCTTTTCAATTTTGTAATCACTGACGTCGTCAGGTTTATCTGTATAGCCGTATCCTCTGTTATCTGGGGCAACTGCATGGTAGTGCTCACCAAATACATCCAATAGCTTAAACCAAGACTCACTGAAGTAGGGGAATCCATGTAAAAACAAGATCAAATCGCCGCTACCCTTTTCTACATAGTGAAATGTTAACCCATTCAGCTCGATTGTTTTTGAATCAAACCCCATGTGGCTTTTTGGTGTTGTTAGCTCGCCTATATCCTGTGGTTCTGTGCAACCAATGAGTAAGGTAAATAAGCCAATTAGCACAGCGTAATGTTTCATAATAAAACCTTAGTGGGTTAGTGTTCATTAGTGGTGGTTATAAAATCTTAACCCTCTTAATATGGCGACTTGTTTCGCTCCTGTAAAGAACTATAAGTATAAATAATATACTTTTGCTCATTAGTTTATTTTACTTGTATATTTAATTTTTTAGCACTTTTTATTAGTTATCTTGTTGTTTTGTAGTCATTTATTTGTATGTCGCCTAAATTGTTTAATCGCTTTTTTGCGAAGCTTGCCGTTGTAAATGTTAATTTTTTGTTGACTAATGTATGCATGTTCAATAGGTTTTATTTGTCTGTTTATATAATCATTCCACTCATCGGCGATATTGGTTGTTCTGTTTTCGCTTGAGAGGGGATAGTTTACTTTCGGGGAATACAACATGTTTACAACTGATAAGCGTTTAAAACGGTCAACAATATCAAGGGCAGTTGCCGGCGCTATTGCCGGTGTCATGGCAATGTCTTCAGCGAATGCACAGCAAACTTCCGCTTTGGACTCAGAGGAAGAGGTCGAACGTATTTTTGTTACTGCGTCCAAACGACCGCTCACTTTGCAAGATACTCCTATAGCAGTATCAGTCACCAGCGCTGCAGATATTGAGCAGTCTAAAATAGTAGATGTATTAGATTTACAAGTGTTGGTGCCCTCGTTGAAAGTCAGTCAAACAACACTGACGTCTGCGACTAGTTTTAGTATTCGCGGTTTTGGTAGCCCATCAGGTATAGGTACAGAGCCCTCAGTCGGGGTGTTTATTGATGGTGTATTTCGTTCAAGAGCCGGTGGGGCAATATCAGATTTACCGCGAGTAGAGCGAGTCGAAGTGCTAAGCGGCCCGCAAAGCACGCTTTTCGGCAAAAATGCATCCGCTGGGGTGGTCAGCGTAATTACATCTGCCCCTTCTTTTGTCACAGAAGGCAGAGTGGAAGCAACACTCGGTAATTACAATCAAAGACGCGTGAAAGGATATGTTACTGGTGGGGTGACTGACGAGCTGGCATTAAGCTTTTCTGCTGGTATCAATAGAAGAGATGGTTTCATCACATCATTGCAAGCAGGAGTGCCTGACCAAGATGACAGAGATCGTTGGAACGTTCGAGGCCAGGCATTTTGGGAGCCAACACCTGATGTATCGCTTCGTGTAATAGCGGATTATAGCGAAATCGATGAGATATGTTGCTCGAGTCCAAATGTAATAAGTGGGCCTGTCAATGGCATTGTTTTAGCACTCGGTGGCATCGTTTTGGACGAAAATAATCCTTTTGCTAGAGAGTCAGTGCTGATTAAAGCGCCGACCAACGACTTAGAAGATGGAGGTATCTCTGCTCATCTCGATGTGGACTTTGCAGGCTTCTCGTTGACTTCCATTACTGCCTATCGTTTTAACTCTCTTGCGGCTTCAAACCCTGTTGGCAATAGTTCGGTAGATACATCGACCTCGGTTAGAGACATCGATATACGGGCATTTAGTCAAGAGTTACGTTTGACATCTACCAGCGATGGACCATTTAGCTGGATTGCAGGTGGTTTCTTTTTCGATGAAGAAATAGAATCAACTGATGCATTAGAGTACGGCCCTCAGCTCAGACCCTTTGTGAATTTACTCACGGGTGGCGGGTTAGTTGCTGTAGAAAGTGCATTAGGCTTTCCTGAAGGGACCTTCTACCCAGAGGGCATATCGGTGTCGTATGCTGAAGGGCAAGACAACAAGGATTACTCATTTTTTGCGTCAGCTGATTATCAGTTGACCGACTCATTGACCTTAACCGGCGGGTTAAATTATACCAATGATAGAAAACAAGCCTACGTTAGAGAAACGTCCAATGATGATGTGTTCTCTGCGATTAATTTCAACACGTTAGCCGGTGGAGCATTCGCTGGGTTAAGTGCCGCCCAGTTTAGGCCACCCACAGTCAGTTTTCCTAACTCGCTTGAAAACGGTAAATCAGATGACAGCGACGCGACGTATTTGTTACGCCTGGCATACAAACTCAATGAAAACTACAACTTCTACATTAGCCAAGCGACTGGGTTTAAATCGTCATCATGGGATCTAACTAACTTCTCACGGCCTTCTAGTTCTCTTGCCTCGGCGCTAGACGCTTCTGGAGAGAACTCATCTAATCCTATGTATGGTTCCCGCTTTTCCTCTCCGGAGTATTCCACCGTGACCGAGGTGGGCATGAAAGTCTGGTATCAAAATTTCCAAGCGAATCTGGCGATCTTCGATCAATCACTTGATGACTTTCAGGTAAGAAGTTTTGATGGCATAGATTTCTTTCAAGCAAACGCTGGGAAAACCTCAGTCGATGGGTTCGAATTCGATGTTCGTTATTCACTGAACAAAAATTGGACTTTCACCTTAGCTGGTACCTATTTAGACCCTATTTATGATGAGTTTGAAAATGCCCCTCCTGGACCAAATGCACCTTTAGATGAATTCGGTAATCGCATTCCCGAGGATCTGTCTGGCACAAGGCCGTTAAATATTCCCGAGAAAAGCATGGTTGCTGGCATCGTATATACCACCTCATTTGATACTGCCGATATGTATGTTCGCGCCGACTATACATATGAAAGCGCCCTGGTATTTGCTCCGTCGGGCAGCATAACAGCAAATAACCCAGACTTTACTCGGCAGGTGAATAACCTTGGAATGAGTGCAGGTTTGCACTTTGATAACAACATGAGTGTTCAGGTATGGGGGCGCAATTTAACTGACGACGAGAACCTGTTGAGTGTATACGGCCAAGCAGGCCAAGCAGGGACCGTTGGTGCCTATATTAATCAACCCAGAACCTATGGTGTAACTGTAGGTTATACCTTTTAGCCGCTGAATAACTGCTCTATGAGGCGCGGCAAGTTAACAAACAATGATTGATTATCACTCGCGTTTTTGTGCTGTTGATAATCTCAAAATATGAAGGATTACCAATGAATTTAAATATGCAGGGTTTAAAAGGGATTGTGACAGGGGGAAGCCGAGGGATCGGTAGAGCGGTCATGGAAAACTTTCTAGCGGAAGATATGAAACTAGCGACTTGTGCAAGGGGCAAAGCAGCACTAGATGATGCCGCTAAAACTTGGTCTTCGAGTACTTATCCTGTGTTTACTAAGCCGTTCGATGTGACTGACAACTCGGCGTATGAAGCATGGTTTAAAGAGGCAATTGAACACCTAGACGGGCTAGACGTGCTGGTTAGCAATGTCAGTACTCTTGAGAGTAAAGAAGGCATTGATCGTTGGAAAAACCGTTTTGAAGTAGACCTAATGCAACATATTAAATTAACCGAACTGGCGCTACCGTATCTTAAAAAGAGTGCTTCGCCATCAATTGTTTTTGTCGCATCTATTGCTTCGGTGATGATCAATAATTCGCCTAGTGAGTTGGAATATGGTGCGATTAAAGCGGCGTTAACCTCATATGCTATGAAACTCGCTAACCAATTAGGCCAATTTAATATTCGGGTTAATGTTGTATCACCAGGACCTATCGTACACAAAAACGGTCATTGGGATCTGATGAAAAACAAGCAGCCTGAGTTTTACAACAAAGTCGCGTCACTGTCGGCATTTAATCGCTTAGGGAGCCCAGAAGAAGTGGCTAATCCGATAACGTTTTTATCTAGCCCGAGGGCGTCACATATTACTGGCACTAACCTAAGGGTGGATGGTGCAACGGTAAAAACGGTCAACTTTTAGCGGTTTGATATCACGGAAATACACTAAGTTTGTTTCGTTTTCTAATAAGGAGAAAACTATGCGTCACTATTTAAGCGGTTTTTTAGCACTCTTGCTACTAAGCGGTTGCTCTTGGTTTGTTACTCCGCCTAGTCGAGTGGATAACCCAGTTATTGAAGGGGTGAATTACGTAGGTATGGCGGTGAGCGATCTCGAACGATCTGAAAAGCTCTACCGTGACGCGACAGAAATTCAGCTTATCGAGGCGGGAAAGCTGAATGATAATGCATTGATTAATGAGGTCGCTCAGCGCTCAGGTGTCACCGCCAGGACTAAACTATTAAGAGGTGTGAACGCACAGGTGCTATTAATGCAGTTCGATGACCCCTCTGAAAAAGCTAAGGCCAGCAACTTTGTTGATGCCAATGGCCCAGGCCTAGCGCACCTTGCTTTTCAGGTCATTGATACCACGCAAACCTACCAAAAAATTCTGGCGGGCGGGGCGCGTCATATCGGCGACAAAGAGATGGTTACAAACCCTAAGACACACGTATCTTATGCTTATGTGCGTGACCCGGATAACATCATGATAGAAATAGAGCACGTTGACATAGAGAAACTTAACCTGCCTATGCCGCCAAAAAATGCGCGACGCCTTCGACATGTTTCACTGGCAACTACAGACATGGAACGCTTAATTGATTTTTACTCGATCTTACTGGAAACCGAAAACCCGCGTCGTTCAGGTCAGTATTTTCATAATTCTGGTGAGCCTGTGGATAAAATTTCCGGTCTAAAAGACAGTGAAATGGAAATGGCATGGTTTCAAGTAAGAAATTTGGAACTAGAAATTATTCAATACCATAACCCAGCTCCAAAAGTACTAGATGCACCCAGACCAATTGATGCCACTGGTTTTAATATGGTCATGTTTGATGTCACCAATTTAGAAACTGCGAAGCAAATGCTACTTGATGCTGGGGGCAGCGTAGTGACAAAAACGCACTTGCTCAATGGCGGTAAAACGTTCTTTGGCCGCGACCCTGACGGTAATTTACTTGGTTTTCAGACGTTAGCAGCTAAGTCACCGTTTTCAGCCAAAAACTTCAAAAACAACGGAATGGAATAATTGAAAAACACCTTGTGCTTATTCAACACAAACGCGGGTATTACGAAACGTAAACAACGCAAGAAGTAGATTAAGCACGGTATTCCTATGTTTTCAGTGAAATATTGTCCCTTGGAGCGCTAAATGTCATGTTAACTAAAATTTTCCACTGGTTAGTTGTTGTACTGTTCTTTTTATTTGGCTTGCCGTTGCTCCTGCTAGGCGGATATCTCGTCTTTCTAGGGGGCAGCCTTTATTATTTTGCAGCGGGCCTCACACTGATCGCCACAGCAGTCTATATGATCAAGGGGAAGCCTATAGCCTATAAACTGTTTGGTGGGCTCTTGGTTGTCACACTTATATGGGCAATTTACGAATCAGATTTATATTGGCTCGCATTCTTACCGCGAGTTGCCACATGGTTAGTGCTGGGTCTTTGGTTTGTAACCCCTTGGTATGTATCAACACTCAAGCATCAACATGAAGGTTCTGTGGTAAATCGCCGCTGGATAGCCTTGCCAAGCGGGCTTAGTATTATTGCCTTGTTGGTGACAATTTTTCAGGGCTACGAGCAAAATGGTACGGGTACACAAAGAATGGTACCGGAAATAGCCGAGGTGACCGATTGGCAAAATTACGGCAACACGGATGGCGGTAGCCGTTTCGCCCAGTTAGAACAGATAAACACTGAAACTGTCGGTAAGTTAAAAGAAGTATGGCGCTATCGTACAGGTGTCGAGAAGACATTTAAAATGACACCGCTACAAGTGAACGATCTTCTTTATATCTGCGGTGCAGCAAATGTATTGATGGCCGTTAACAGTGATAACGGTGAAGAAGTTTGGCGCTACGACCCCGATGCGATCCCTACTGGTAGCAATCAATATGCAGAAACGTGCCGCGGGATAAGTTATCACGAAGCCCCTGAAGATTATTCAGGGCAATGTCCGAAACGTATAATGGTTGGCACTGTGGATGCTAGGTTGATGGCGGTGAATGCCATGACAGGCGCGCTGTGCACTGATTTTGGAGAAAACGGTTCAGTCGATTTAACCCACGGATTAGGTTTACACGAACTTGGAGAGTATTACCTAACATCACCTCCGCTTATTGCTGATGACGTTGCCGTTGTGGGTGGGCTGGTGGCAGATACCCAAGATCTTGGCTTACCCTCAGGTGTGGTTAGGGCATTTAACGCTATCACAGGGGAATTCGTCTGGGCGTGGGATTTAGGCAACCCTGGCTATTACGGTGAGCCTAAAGCGGGAGAGATATACACCCCAGGTACGCCTAATGTGTGGACGATCATGAGCTACGATCCCGAACTTGATCTGATCTACGCGCCAACAGGTAATGCCTCACCGGATTATTGGGGCGGTGTCAGACGAGACTATGATGACGGCTGGTCATCGGCCATTGTGGCGCTAGATGGAGCGACTGGCGAGCCGCGCTGGAAATACCAAACTGTGCATCATGACGTGTGGGATTACGACTTGCCCGCTCAGCCTGTATTGGTGGATGTAGAGCGAGACGGTGAAATGGTGCCCTCGGTGGCCGTGCCTACAAAAATGGGTGACATCTTTTTACTGGATAGGCGAGATGGCACCCCGGTGCATCCAATTGAAGAGCGGCCGGTACCGCAAAGTGAACTGTATGGTGAGCGACTTTCCCCTACGCAGCCATTTTCTCCGCTACCCAACTTTCATCCTTTTAGGCATGAAGAGGACATGTGGGGCCTCACGCCTTTGGACCAACTTCTGTGCCGCGTTGAATATAAGATCATGAATTACGAAGGCATGTTTACGCCGCCCTCTGCTGATGGCCCATTGTTAATAGGCGGTACTATGTTAGCGCCGGGAAATTTTGGCGGATTTAACTGGGGCAGTGTTTCAGTAGATGCGGACAATGGCTTGCTCATAGCTGCACCGCAAATGTTGGCTCATCGCCTAAATATGGTCACCCCAGAACAAGTGGCAAAAGCAGGCCCAATTGCGCAATATTTATTGGGCCCCCATCACCCAGCCGTGAGAATGGACCCAAACGCGCCTATGCCAGAGCCACGAGAGGCAGATCCCGACGACCCTTATGATTATTTACGCATTAAGTACTACGGTTGGCCAGAACCCTTTATGTCTAAATTGGGTACACGGGTGCCTTGTTTTGAACCGCCGTGGGCACGTATCGCCGTGATGGACCTGAACACCAAAGAATTACTCTGGAGCCGACCGTTGGGTAATATGGCGCATGCTGGTCCCTTCGGAATTCGCTCTGGTTTACCTATAGAGGTGGGGGTGGCTGTTAGAGCCGGCACCTTAACGACCCGAGGAGGGCTCACTTTTATTAGCTCCACTATGGATGCCACAGTACGTGCTTATGATGTGCGAACAGGAGAGATAAAGTGGGAACACGGGCTTCCTGGCCATGGGCAGTCTACCCCTATGAGTTATCAATCTAGCAAAACGGGTAAGCAGTTCATCATAGTGACTGTGCCAAATCCCAGTTGGACGTACCCTCGGGATCCTGAAACAAACACCTATGAAGACTCACGCAGCCCCCGTGATGGCAAAGGCGGCTATGTTATTGCTTACGCATTGGAAGACTAGTCAGTGGTACTAACTGGCTTTTTTCTTCTTACGCCACTTCTTTTTATAGGCTGGCTTGGTGGAAGCAAGGCCTGCAAACTGACTGGTATCGATGCGCTGACTGGCGTTGATTAACTCGCCAATGGTTTGGGTAAGGGGTTGCATAAAATCTTGATAGCGCATTTGTCGCTGAGATATTTTATCCAGATTCGCTTCCCAAATGGCGGTCATATCCGGCAAGGTTGATTCACTTGGTAAGGCGTTTACTAACGCCTTACCTGTGGGGGTGGCGTGTATTTCTTTGCCACTTTTTTGCATAAATTGACGTTTAAACAATAAATCGATAATCGTGGCTCGGGTTGCTTCGGTTCCTAAGCCATCTGTTTCTTTGAGGATCTTTTTAATATTCGCATCCTGCACATAGCGGGCTATGCCAGTCATGGCAGCCAGTAGCGTTGCTTCGGTAAAATGCTTAGGTGGCGACGTTTGTTTTTCGACTAACTTAGAATCAATACAATCGAGCACTTGGCCTTTTAGCAAAGAGGGCAGAGCAGGCTCGTGCTTAGCTTCACTCTGCTTTGTTAATGCCAACCAGCCTTTATCTGTGGAGGCTTTTGCTTTGGCTACAAAGGTTCCCCCAGCAATCGTCACTACGGCTACCTGTTCTTGATACTTATGGGGGCCATAAAACTGCATGATGTACTGGGTCGCAATTAATTGATAAATTTTCGCCTCATCGCCACTTAAGCTTGATATGGCCTTCTTGCGGGCGGTGGGAATAATCGCATGGTGAGCATCTACTTTGCTGTCGTTCCAGGCTTTTGACTTAAGTTTGCTATTGGCATTGTCCACAGCGCTTTTCTGGTCAGGAGCATTGGCTTTTATCGCACTTAATACGTTTTGAGCATCCTTGAAATGTTCCATGGGTAAATACCGCGAATCAGAGCGGGGATAAGTAATCAATTGATGTCGCTCGTACAAAGACTGACACACATTCAGTACAGCCTTAGGCGATAGGTTGTAGCGCTTAGATGCGTCGATTTGCAGCGCTGATAAGTTGTAGGGCAGTGGTGGCGGACTTTGTTTGTCTTTCACTGTGTATGATTCGACTATCCCCGGCTGGCCGCGGGTTTTATTCACTACGGTTTCAGCGAGCCTTTTAACAATCACCCTACCTTCTTCGTCTTGATAAGGCTCGCAGGCAGCGCTGGGTTGCCACTTTGCAGTAAACGTTTGGCGACTTGGGCTGGTTTGTGTGGCGAGCGTGGCTATGACCTCATAAAAGGGTTTCGACTCAAATTGTGCTATTTCTGCATCTCGCCTGACAACCAAGCCAAGTACTGGCGTTTGTACCCGGCCCACAGATAACACTCCTGAGTACCCGCCGCGCTGCCCGAGCAGAGTATATGCTCGGGTTAAATTTAAACCATAGAGCCAGTCGGCTCTAGAACGAGCTAAGGCAGAGATAGACAAGCCGGTAAATTCGCGATTCGGGCGAATATTCGTTAGCGACTTTTTAACCGCATTTAAGTTTAAATCGTTGATAAGCAAGCGCCCAGCGTTGTCGATAATGTCGCGTTTTACCTTACAGAAGGTGATGACTTCGTCGACTAGTAGCTGGCCCTCTCGGTCTGGATCGCCAGCATTAATCACCTTGGTGGCTGTTTTCAATAAACGCTTTATCACTGATAACTGTTTACTGGTGCCTTTTTTGGGAACCAATATCCAGTCTTGGGGGACGATGGGTAAATGCTGTAGCGCCCACTTTGCATACGCTGGGTCGTATTTGTCGGGCTCTGCTTGTTCAAGCAAATGGCCGATACACCAAGTTACGCAGTCGCCATTTGCAAGTTTAATATAGCCGTCATTTTTCTGTTGCTGCCCGCTGAAGCCTTGTGCAATGGCGCGCCCTAAGCTGGGCTTTTCGGCTATATATAAAATCATAAAAACAAGACTGTAGGTAATAATGCTGTATGTAATGACAGTAGTGTAGCAATAAAAGCCCTTCGGGTGTAGTGACCAGCTTTGGGTTTTGGTTGCAGGGTAACAACTGATAACACTTCCTAATGCGGGCTATTCAACAGCTACTAAGTGGTTTCAAGGGAAGCGTATTCATTAAATGTCAAATAATAGTAGTTTTTTGTTTTCCACTTCGTATAATTATTGTTAACAAATTACAATTGTCAATATGGTGGTATATGAAAGGCAGCAAGGCGAATAACAGCAGTAATAAGGGTGTATCAAGACGAGATGCGCTGAAATTTGTCGGCGCTGGTGTCGGGGTTGGCGTGCTTGCTGCGAGTGCTGGGTGTGCAAACTCCCTTAGTGCTAGTCAAACTAACGCGGCTACAACTAAACCCGCTAAGTTAACGACTAATACCCAAGACCCATGGCAACAAACCCACGATCGGGTTTGGTTAGGCGGCGAATACTGGGCAAACCCTATGGAAGATTGGCGGATAAAAGATGGGCACGCCCATTGTATTAATCCTGGTGGCAATCGCAGTGTTCATTCACTTACCCATCAGTTAGCCAATCCACAGGGGAGTTTCACCCTCAGTGTACGTATTCAGAATATGTCTGAGAACGCCAATGATGGCGGTGGAGGAGTGAGGCTAGGCGCGCGCAGTGAGATAAATGAATACAAAAGTAACTGTTTCGTGCGTAACGGTTTTGATATTGGGGTCGTGAAAAATACCTTAGTTATAGGGGGCGAGCGCGTTACCTTGGTGCAAGATATTGCTGGTCAGCCGGTGGATTTAACCATTACAGGTACGCCTCAGGTGGGGGCTATGTTACTCGATGTTAAGGTGCAACTTTCGAATTCTCAAACTGAACTCGGTGCACATTCTTTGCTGGTCTCAGCCGATGAGATCCTGGGAAATGTTGCTTTGGTAAGTAATTTTGCTTTACCAGCCACTGACTTTCAAACAGACGCACCAGAGCATAACGGTAGTCGCTATCGGTTTAGCCAGTGGCGCATGTCGGGAGATGCCTTCGAGTACTCTGATGAGCAGCGCTTCGGGCCTATATTGTGGACTATGTACACCCTGAACGACTCTCAGAGTGAAAAAGGGTTTGTGCTTAAACTCAGTGCTTTACTTGGCCCTATGGGGCAAAAAGACAATCAAAATGTTGAACTGCAAGTCAAACGTGATGGGCAGTGGCACGCAATAGGTCAGAGCCAGATTGACCCGGCGGCATCACTAGCGACCTTTACCCAGGAAAACTGGGATGAGAGCCAAAACACGGCGTTTCGTGTGATATACAATCAGTTCCACAAAGATGGTTCCCAAACACCTGATATCTATTCCGGCACCATTCAAGCGAATCCGGATGGTCGTCCGTTGCGTATGGCATCGCTAACATGCCAAAACGATTATGCCTTTCCTTACACGCCGGTGGCTGAAAACTTACAAAAGCTTGACCCAGATTTGGTGTTTTTCTCTGGGGATCAATTATACGAGCACCACGGTGGTTATGGGTATGTCAGGGCGCCAGCAGACCGAGCAACCCTGAATTATTTGCGTATGTACTATCAGTTCGGTTGGTCTTTTAGGGATGTTATGCGCGATCGTCCAACTGTGTGCTTACCTGATGATCATGATGTATTACAAGGTAATTTGTGGGGAGAGGGCGGTGCGCCTATGCAACATATTGAGCGTGACCCGTCAGCGAGTATTTTAGGGGGCTACATTCAGCCTGTGTCTATGGTTAATGTGGTACATAAAACGAATACGGCGCACCACCCAACAGGGTTTGATACTAGTCCAAATCCAAGCGGTATCAGCAGTTACTATGGAAGCTTAGTGTATGGCAATGTCGGGTTTGCAATTTTGGCTGACCGGCAATGGAAAAGTGCGCCTGAAGGGATAGGTGTGGTCGTAGGCGAAACTGGGCAAGATGAAGCCCCAGGATATATTAATCCAGACTTTGATGGTCCTGATTTAGTCTTATTGGGCCAACGGCAAGAGGTTTACTTGAAGCAATGGGCGCAAGACTGGCGTGGTCACGAACTTAAAGCGGTACTGAGTCAAACGGTATTTGCCGGTATTGCGACACATCAACCGCGACCTGATCGTTACTTGAAATATGACTTTGATAGCAGTGGTTGGCCTGCAACCGCACGCAACAATGCTATTGATATCATGCGTGAGTCAGCGGCTTTGCATATTTGCGGTGATACGCATTTAGGCACCTTGTCACAATATGGTGTCAATAAGCAGCGCGATAGTAATTGGGCGTTTTGTAGCCCTGCTATTGCAGCAGGGTGGCCGCGCTGGTGGAAACCTGATGCGGTGGGATTTGAGGTGAATAATCGCCCAGCACACGGGTTAAGTAATACCGGTGAGTATTTGGATGCATTCGGTAACAAGATGTATGTTTACGCGGTGGCTAATCCATTGGTTGGGAAGTCGGGTAATCGTTATGTGAAAGCCCATGAAAAAGGCAGCGGTTTCGGCATGATAACTTTTGATACCAATGCACAAACTTACACCATGGATGCCTACAAGTTTCTTATTGATGTAAACGATAATAAAACTTCAAATCAATATGAAGGCTGGCCCGTCACCATTCATAAAGAGGAAAACTTGGGTAAAAATCGATTGAGCTAGAAATCACAAAAGGGCGTAACAGGCTGCGCCCTTCTTATAACGTTAAAAACCTTTAACGATCTTTGTCACATTTTATTTTTGTTAGAACTTTTTGTTCAAAAAAAATGCTTTTTTTACTTTTGTTTATTTACAAAAACTTTACTTCCTCATTTTTTGCTGACTAAAAAAAAGCCAGTTATTTTCATTCAACTTATTGAAATAAATAAATATTAAATGGATTCGCTAAGGTATTCTCGAATACCTGGTAGCGGGCTGCTTACTAATTGAACAGCAGTTTGCTGTGCTCAGACCATTAACAAAGAGTTGACAAGTGATATTCAATTTTGGGAATATGCTCGCCACTAGAGCATATGCTCATTTTGAAATGAAGTACTAAAGTGTGTGGGTTGATTCGGGGATTGGTTCGATCGTTTGAGGCCCACTTTCACTAATTAGTAACGCGATGTCAGCTATATGGGACTCGCCCGGACTTAAATTGACACAGGTTGAATAAACTATGACGTCTCAAACGCATAACAGCAGTATCGGTGATATTAGCGAAGAGCAGTTACCTATCCCGAAACACAAACTAAAAGGCTGGACTCACTTTCTAGGCCTTTATGCCGGTGAGCATGTTGCGGCAACTGAATTTGTATTTGGTGCTACATTCGTAGCGCTTGGCGCGACCATGACAGACATTTTATTAGGTTTGTTAATTGGTAATATTTTAGCGGTACTCAGCTGGACACTTATCACCACACCTATTGCGGTTGAAACGCGTTTAAGTCTTTATACTTATCTGCAAAAAATTGCCGGTGATTCAATGACTAAGCTCTATAACTGGGCGAATGTTATTATTTTCACTGTGATATCTGCCGCCATGATCACTGTATCCGCTACTGCGGTGCGCTTTGCGTTCGATATTCCTGCACAGCTTAATTGGTACCCAACCAATCCTTGGTTTGTGGCTATTGTGCTAGCGGTTGGGATTATCGTTGTGCTTGTCGCCATGTATGGCTTTACGGCAGTATCAAACTTTTCGGGTATCTGTGCACCTTGGTTACTTGTGATGTTTGTTAGTGGGCCTTTGATTTTGATGCCTGCGTTGGCCGATTCGGTCATTGGACAAACAGGATTAAGTAGTTGGTCGGACTTTATGCATATCGGTAGTGTATCGGTATGGACAGGGCTGGATACCAATGGTGAACCGGGTATAGGTTTGCTCGAAGTAATTGGTTTCTCATGGGCTGCTAACACCATTACTCACTTCGGTTTAATCGATATGGCGATACTGCGTTATGCGCGCAAACGCTCTTACGGTTTGTGTACGTCTGCTGGTATGTTATTTGGTCATTATATTGCGTGGATTTCTGCAGGGATCATGGGGGCAGGTACTGCCGTTATCGTTCAAAAATCGATTTCGGAATTAGATCCAGGTGACGTGGCGTATCATGCCCTTGGATTGTCAGGTTTGGTGATTGTCATCGTGGCCGGCTGGACCACAGCGAATGCCAATCTTTACCGCGCAGGGTTAGCGGCTCAGGCTATTTTTAAAGAGCATTCTCGTACTAAAACCACTTTGACTGTGGGTTTAGTTACCGTGGCGGTCGCATGTTTCCCATTCGTGTTCACTAAACTATTACCGCTACTTACATACGCTGGTTTATTGGTTGTGCCCGTTGGCGCTATTGTGTTTGCTGAACACTTTATCTTTCCGCGTATCGGCTTTACTCGCTACTGGGTGGCCTATCGCCAGCTTAGCCATAGTCGTCCCGCTGTTATGGCATGGGGCCTAGGCTTGGTGTTTGGCTTTGGTTTGAATGCACTAGATGTGTTGTCATTCTACTACCTATTTATTCCTACTTGGTTCTTCACTATTTTCGTTTACACCTTTATGGCTAAGCGCCATGGTGCGGCTGAAAAATACCCTGAAGAGCAAGCCAAAATGGAAGCGTTCAATGAGCAAGTTGAACAGCATCAGGCAGCACAAGCGGCCCTTGAACCAGAGCACGTGCAGGACGTTTCAGCATTGACGAAAGTGTTGCGTGTGATTTCGATTTCAAGCTTAGTTATCACCTTCATTTTAGCGTGTAACACCATGTTCTTTAGTGCCGACATCGCAAACTACGAAGTCAACCGTGACTTGTTTTTCAACGTAGGCTTTATCTGCACGCTTATTTACTTCTTCACCGCATATTGGGCAATGCAGCGCAAAAAAAATGCCGCTGGCATGACAGTTTAGGACAAAAAATATGACTATCAACGATTCTATTTTATTAAATCAAGCAAATTTATCTTCGCTGCCAGATAGCATCACAGTACCGAATTATGACCGTAGTCAGGTAACGGCAGGGATTGTGCATATTGGAGTAGGCGGCTTTCATCGCTCTCATGAAGCGTTTTATACCGACGATTACATGCAACAAAGCGGTGATTTGTCTTGGGGGATCTGCGGTGTTGGTTTGCGTGAAGGCGACCGTAAAATGCAGTCAATTCTTCAAGAGCAAGACTATTTATATACTCTGGTTGTTAAGCACCCGAATGGGCAAGTTGAAAACCGAGTTATTGGTTGTTTGACTGACTTTTTACTCAGCTGTGATGCACCGCAAAAAGTTATCGATAAGATGGCCAGTGACGAGACTAAAATTGTTTCTTTGACCATCACCGAAGGGGGCTATAACTTTAACCCCGTGACCGATGAATTTGATTTTACGCACCCTGATGTCGTACATGATTTAGCGAATCCTGGTTCGCCACGTTTAGTTTTCGGTTATTTGGCTGCGGCGCTAAAACTGCGTAAAGATGCAGGTAAAAAACCGTTTACGATACAGTCTTGCGATAATATTCAACATAACGGCAATATGACGCGCAAGATGTTGTTAGCCTATGTAGGGCAATATGATAAAGCCTTAGCGAGCTGGATCGCCGAGGAAGTGCAATTTCCAAACGCCATGGTTGACCGTATCACACCTGCAACTACAGCGGCCGATATGGCTTACTTAGCGGAGGAAGTGGGTGTTAAGGATAACTGGCCTGTCGTTTGTGAACCTTTCCTGCAGTGGATTATTGAAGACAAATTCAGCGATGTTCGTCCATTATGGGAGCAAGTTGGTGCGCAGTTTGTCGCTGACGTAACCCCATACGAAAAAATGAAAATCCGCTTACTCAATGCGGGGCACTCTGTTCTAGGTATTTTGGGCTCAATTGATGAGCAGGAAACCATTGATGGGGCAGTGCAAGAGCCACTTTTTGCCCGTTACCTGCGTTTGTTTATGGATGCTGAAGTAACGCCTATTCTTGACCCAGTGGAAGGAATCGATTTAACCGAATACAAAGACGTATTGTTTGAGCGCTTTGCTAATCCGAACATCAAAGATAACTTGTCACGTATTTGTTTAGAAAGCTCGTCAAAAGTATCGACGTTTTTGCTCCCTACTTTGCTGCAAAATTTAGCCAATGACGGTGACATAGCGTGCGCCACGTTAGTGGTTGCTGCTTGGTGCTATTACAGCGATAAGCAGGTGAACAAGAATGGCAAAGCACTGGATATTAATGATGTGATGGCTGCTGATTTACACAAGGCTGCACAGCAAACATCTGATGACCCATTAGCATTTTTGCAACTAGATAGCATTTTCGCTGATGTGAAAAAGCAGCCGAGATTTGTCACCGAATATAAGCGTCAAATCGAAACGCTTTATGCTCAAGGTGATATTAAGGCACAAATGCAAGCGGTGGTGAGCCAAGCTAACTAACGCGTTCGCAGTGTCACTTTAACGAATTAGGGGCTTATTGAGCCCCGAATATACGTTGTGCGTGGGTTGTTAGGCCTGAGGTGACACTGCCGAAATGATCACCAATAACAATCTCTAAATTGGGAAACACCGAATTTATCCACTGCTGTACAACAGGTGACATAGCTGTACCGCCGGTCACGTAAAGCACATCAGGGCTAGCGCCAGCTTGAGTAATCGCTTCTTTCATTAAGCCTTCAAATTTATTGAGTTCATCAGCAATGGCATCGCTTAATTGAGCGCGGATCACTGGTATCTCTAATCCGCTTTCAATGTAGTGCAATGGCAACTGAATACTATGTTGTTCTGACAATAGTATTTTTGCTTGCTCGGCGCTGCGACTGACCCGTAAGCCATATTTTTCGTCACGCAGCGTTTTTAAGCGCTTCAGTTTTGGATTAGGGCTGATGCGACAATACTCTTCTATGTCTTTGCCCGTTAGACGACTATTAAACTCCTGCTGGGCTGCTACATCGTTAACGCTCACTGCCTGCTTAAATAAATGATTAGGCACCGGTAAACCATTGGTTAACACCGTATTCTTGCCAAATTCAGGCATCAGTGCCATTAATGCGAGCTTGTTGTCTAAATCGATACCGCCTATACGCTTGCCTGTATGACTTAAAATGCACTCTTGTCGGTCGATTAAATTTACATAGCTAGGGCCAACTTTGATCATCGAACAGTCCGTGGTACCACCGCCTAAATCGAGAATAAGCACGAGTTTGTCGTCGCTTAACTGACGTTCATAATCATAAGCTGCAGCAACAGGCTCCATCAAAAACTGTACGTCTTTAAAGCCGACTTTGGCTGCTGCGCTGTCGATAATGCCTAAGGCTTGTTTGTTACCGTCTTTTCCTAGTAAACCATGAAAATTAACAGGGCGGCCTATCATGATTTGACTGAATTCTTGCTGCTTAATGTACTGGGCTTCTTGTTTGATAAATGCCAGCATTTTTTCGACAATTGTGGTGAATACCGCTTTTTGGGTAGCGTTAATATCTGCCCCAAGGAATGATTTAGGCGACTTAATATAAAAGCCACTTTCAGGGGCGGCTACGTGAGTTAGTTCTGCTTCTTCACCAAAAATGACATCACCATTTGCCGCTAGCGCTTGAACAATACTTTGTGCCGGTTGGTCATTAGCTGTGTTAAGCCTGTGCTCTTTGCGCAGTTGTTTGCGCGCCATGTTAACCAATTGCTCGTGGTTCAGTGAGCGGGGCGTTTTAGCATCGTCTTTTAGCAAAGAGATATGGTTGTCGATCATCTGAGTGGTTAGGCTGGCAGGCGCACTTTGGCTGTGCTCGATAAACAGTGATGAAGGCAGGCGATATTTGCCATCTTCTAGGGGAATAAGTACAGGGGCATTGTTTTCAATAACGGCAATAGAGCAATTTGATGTGCCAAAGTCGAGGCCTGCGAACATTCAGTAAATCCTTGAGGGTATAAATAATGTCGAGCATTTTAATATAAAGCGCTTCAACAGATTGTTATTTAAATGTTGGTTGTGCATTAAATGGTGATTGAATACACAAACGTGTTGCTTAATTTCGTTGCAATAAGTGTGTTGGGTTGCTATCAATAGCCCAAATAATAAACCCAAAGTAAATAGTAGAGTGTGAATATGGATATGAAAAAAGTGGTGTTGGTAGGCGCAATATTGTTGGCTGTTGTATACATAGGCGGCTCGATGATGGCAACGCAAAAAGCGGAGGAGGTGATGCAAGGGATGGTCAACGAAAGTGCTAGCTTTGGGGTTGATATCACCTATGACGATTTATCAGCATCGGTATTGGGTAGCGTATCCATCAGCGAGTTGGTTATTGATACATCATTAGGCAAGATCCTGATTGACGAGCTTTATATTGATGAATATGACCAGGAAGACGCCTTTATTAGTGAGCTTTCATTAACAGCGGATGAAATTGAAGTAACGGGTTTTCCGATAAGGGCCAACCCACGAGACTTATCAGAGGCGCTGTTATTTTTATTACAACAGGAAGATAAAAGTGCTGATCTCGCACTATCAATAGAAATAGACTTAGAAGACGATGAAGTCGAGTTAGAAAACTTGAGCATTGAAGGCGATGATATAGGTGAGCTACGCATGTCATTGAACATGACAGGCCTTGAAAAAATCCGTGATTTAGACAATCAAAATGCGTTGCTTATCGGTACTGTTTTACTGCAAGATTTGGTTGTGAATGAAGCCTCGTTGTATTTAGAAGACGAAGGTATTTTACAAGCCTTACTTGAAAGCGAAGCACAGCAAAAAGGAGTAACGGCACAGTCTTTACGCGATCAAGCTGTTGAGCGGGGCAAATTAGCCAAAGACAAAGCGAGTGACAAGTATCAGCAACAATTAGCCGAAGCGGGTATAGCCTTGCTCGAAGGCGATAGCATTACGCTAACCCTAGATAGCGAAACGCCGGTGAAATTAGGTCCTTTGCTTTTATCCAATGGGCAGGGAATGCAAAGGGAGCTACAAAAGCTCAAATTTGATTTAGACATCGATTAATTACGCTGTGCACAAACATGCCCGCCTAGTGGTGCGCATGTTTGTTTTCAATCGGCTGTGAGGTGAAGGTGTGCAGTACGATGTCTTTTTTAGATAAGTCGAGAAACACCGAACCAACAATGCTGTGATCCCCCGACATCCAATTTTCATGTTGGTGACTATTTAACGATACCGCGACTTGGTTCACCCCTGTTTTCAACCAGCTTTGGGGTATGTGTACATCTTCGCCGTACAATCGCTGGCGCTTAACCCCGTTAACATATACATGGGCATGGCCTTGCAAAATCGCGCCGGTGTTGCTTTCTTTTTTTGCTATGTTTGGGGCATTGAGTAGATAATTAGCCACTTCAACATGAATATTCACACCGTCTATTTGATCTCGAAAAACCTGCAACTGGATCTTAGGGATCAAAGTGCCCTGGCCGATGTCTCGCGCTTTATGCTCATGTATTTCGGTTGATGCTAGAGCGTTATTAGCCGCTACGCTGAAAAGCGCAGCGGCAATGACCAAAATCGAGGTCATTACATCCTGTTTACTAAGGGGGTTGCGTTGTCGAAATCTCATATTATCCTCCTGGCGGGGGGCCCATCACCGTCCCAGTGCTGCATGAAGCGACGGCATTATCTTGTAATTGTCCGGCAAATCGAGTGCCGATAATGTAGGGGAATGCAGGCACATAGGCGTCATTTTCTTGCGCTATAGTGATGTGGTAATGGTAGCCACGCGTGCTGTCAGTATGCCCATTGTATTGGTCTAGGTAGGCTCCACCTTGCGCGGTTAATTCGCTGTTCCAAAAGTAATCTTCGAAGTAGTAGCCGTTCTCGGCAACGAGTTGGTTACCTGATAGTGTTTCAACTACATCATCAAACTCTGGGCCTTGGGTCGCGGTTTCTGTCCCCAGCGATATGTCGTATTGATCAACCAAAGTGCAGCTGCGAGCGTTGTCAGCGCAACCCGTGGCTGAGCTCGAAGAATAATCGCGCACTTGCCACGCACTTACGGCTAACTGACCATTGCTTTGCCAAGGGCCATAAATAGGGTAGCCATCGGCGGCGTAACCATAAATAGGCGAGTGTTGATCGCCGCTATCACCAACGAGATCGGCTAAACATCGAGTATAAAAATGGTGATGATAGTCACCGTTAGCTGAATGCCCGCCACAAATATCAACATCATATTGCTCTGCAACGGGTGCTAAGTTTTGCCAAGAGCCATCGTTGTTGTAGCTCATTCCATCGCCCCAGTTATACACGGATGAGCCATTCACAAATAAGCCTACTTTACCTAAGCCATTTTCGCATTCTTCAGTGGTTGCTTGAGGGGCTTTGGGGAAGTACACCTCTCTTTCATCTTCAGTAGGGCAAGCAGGCCCTGGCGGCCAGTAACCATAGCCGGCATTGGTATCACAATTTTGCCCACTACTGATGTACCCAACATCTTCGCCAAACTCTACAACGTCGCCTACCGACGCAGTTGTTTGTCCCGTGACTAAATCTGAGCTGGCTTTGGGGCGTTCGTTGATAGCGTCAATAATATCTTGGGTCACGGTTACATCGTATTTCGGGATCCCTTGGCTGGTAACAAGGGTATAGTCAACAGCATCTATGGTCTCATCTTCGACGGATTGCACGTTAACCAGCACACCCACGCCGGTGGACGAATCCAAAATGCGGCTTGAGACTTCATTGGTGGTATTGATTATCCAGACGCTGTCGTTGGTCGCATCATCGTTTGCCTCCTCTGCATTGACCGTCACCGATACCGTATCGGTAACTGCATCATTGCTGCCGTCATCTACAGAGACTTGAAATTGCAGCGTTTCAGCGCTGCTAACGGCGGGCGCTATGAAACTGGTGCTCGCTGATGCGCTGTCCGTCAGGGTTACGTCAGTTCCCGATAGTTGGACCCAACTAACACCATAACTTGTATCATCATCTGAGATACTGGCCGTGAGTGTCACTGTGTCGCCACTTGTCACCGTTTGCGCATCACCAGCGTCAACGGTCAAAGCTGAGTTAGTGGTTTGCTCTGACGTGCTGTCGTCGCCGTTTGATGAATCTGAACCACAGCCGCCAAGGAAGACGCACAATAAAAATACGTTTGTCCACTTGCTGTATGAAGAGAGTTGTTTTTTAGCCATTGTCGAACCTATTGTGAGGGCCAATCTTAGCCTCAGAATATAATGAATAAATGTCCAGATATGGCGTAGATATCGTGTAGATGTGGCGCAGATATAGTGCAGATGTGAGGCAGATGTGACGCAGTTCTAGGGGAGTTGGCCGCAAGTTATCACTCACTTTTAAAGGAGCCTTTGTTGTAGCACATACTCTTTATTGACCGATTGTTCTATGGATTTGTTATGGGTTGTTAGGGCGTTGGGTGCAATACGGGGAGCAAAGAGCACCCCGGCGTTGGTACATAGGTTAATCGGCGCAGACTTAACGCATTATTCTGCTAGGTCGTGATGACTTTTGTATGCGCCTGTGTTGTTAAAAGTGCGCTCTGGTGGCAAGGCTTTGGCGACGTTTAGTGTTTTGTGGCCATCTTGGCCTTTGCTTAAGGTAAACGCGTCGTATATGTCTCCGTCAGCAGTGAACGATTGATACGTAAGGGTATCCGTGGTTTTGCTGATAACTTGATAGGTTGGGGTGTTTTCAGCAATGCGTTCAAGCTTAACACCGTATTTTTTATACTCGTCCCAGCGAGTCGGTTTAATAGGATAGGTTTTAGGCCCTGCAACGCTGGTAATGAAAACGCTTTTGACTTGTTTTGAAGCGGTTGATGTCGCCACGTTTTCAGCATCACTATCGGTGCCAATACTGCCGCGGGCATAGGCATGATCATGTCCTTGCAGTACCAAATCAACCTCGTGCTTTAACATGACAGGCAAAAAAGCGGCACGTATTTCTGGTTCGTCTTGGCCTAGGGTATTTAGCGGCATGCCGCAAGATGAAAATATAGGATGGTGCATAGTAACGATGCGCCATTTTGCTGTGCTAGCTTGCAGCGCTTGATCTAACCATTGTGCTTGAGCTTGCAGTAGGTTGATGTCACCGCGCGCTTCAGAGTCGAGTACGAAAACATCCATATCAGGGTAATGAGTAGCATAGGCTGTTTCTTGCAGTGCATCAGGTAGAGATGGGGTCTGCGGCAAGGTAAACTGGTTTTGCCACAGCGTCGACAAGGCCCAGTTTTTTTGCGCACTTTCATGTACTTGCCAATCGTACTCATGATTACCTGCCACTAACACAGCAGGCAGAGTTCGATGGATAAACTGCCCCGCATTTAGCCAATTTGACCACTGTTGGTCACTCGCCCCCTCATTGACTAAATCCCCTGCGTAAATAGCAAATTGCGCATCTTGAGCGTGTTGCCATGCTCTGCGCAGCATTAGCGGCCAGTGTGAATAAATGCCGTTTTGAGCATCACCAAAGTACAAAAAGGAAAAGTCTTGGTTGGCCTTTGCGCTAGCAGTTTTTATTTGTTGCCAAGGTGACCATTTTCCATTGGCCCCAGCAACCCGATAATTGTAATAAGTGTCTGATTTTAAGCCTTTAAAGGTAAGTGAATGGTAACTTACATCCTGTAGCCCTTCGTTCGCAGGGTAGCTAAATCGACCTTCTGGGGTATTGCCCTGTGCTAATGACATGGTGTGTGTTTGTGCTGCAAATTGCGCTGCATTCACATCGTAGCGAGCATTTGGACTGGCTTGAACAATCTGCCCATAGCTTTTTTTCACGCTTTGGTCGGTGCGCCAAGTTAATGAAAAACTATTTGCAGGGAAGGCCGTAGGGGTGGCAATGATTCGGTCGGGCCAATCAGTAGCACCAGGGTGGGGTGTTAAGGCCTTAGCAGGCGCAGATTCGCAGCTGGCGGCACTCGTGATTAACCACAGCGAAATGAACAGCAGCGTTCGTATTGGGAAAGATAAAAGTGACACTGTCATAAAAAAACCTAAAGCGTAACGAAAAAAAAAGCTAACGCGCCACGTTAATCCGTAGCGCGTTAGATGCGACACTATAAGCGAGCTTTCACACTCGCTATAGTTGCCAGTATCAACCGTGAATTAAAATGCGTAACTCACACCACCGCCGTAAGTAGCCGGTGCGCCCACTAAGCGCGCCCCACCATTTAACTCGAGAAAGTACACTTCATCTGTGATGTTACGCCCATATGCATACACATTTAGGCCGTTTGCAAACGTCACATCAAGACGTACTCCTAGTAAATTATAAGAGGGTGCGGTATTACCATCGCCAGCGTTCAAACGGTTTGATTCTTCACCGTGATAGCTGTAATTCAAGCGTGCGTTCAGTTGAGTATTGTTGGACAGCGACGTTTGGTAGTTTAGCGCTGCGGTTTGGCTCCATTCTGGTGAGCCTGGCAGTGGGTCACCTATGGTGCTGATGACATCGTTTACTCGGTTAGAGCTAAACTCGGTAATCTCAGTATCTAGATACGTACCGGCTGTGTTAAAGGTGATTTTGTGATCGTCAGCTTCATATAGAGTTACCGCGATTGACGCTTCTGCACCGCGCACTGTTGCCTCACCGACGTTGGTTCTGCCGTTGGTATCATTTGATAAGCGGGCTGTGGCTTGAAGTTCTTCAAAATCATAAGAGAACAGGTCAAAGGTGAAGTTGATGCTGTCTGTAACGTAACGGGCACCTGCTTCATAGGCGAGTACTTCTTCTGATTCAAAAGGCTGGGTTTCTTCTTCAGAAAATATTGAGGTGCCGTCAAAACCGCCGCCGCGATAGGCAGTACTGACAGATGCAAACACGTTTAGGTTGTCGTTGACAAAATATTGAATGGCCAGTTTGCCAGATACATTGCTGTCATCAAATTCTCGGTCCCATGAGAAATTGGCGTCTGTTTGGAATGTATCCTCGAAGACAGATAATCCCCAAGGGTCGGCATCGATGTTTTCGCCACGAAATTTGGCATTATCTTTGGTGTAACGAAGGCCGCCACTGATGACCAAGTCGTTTGAAATGTTCCAGTCTATGTTTCCAAAGGTCGCGAAGCTATTACGACGCTGATTGTATGGTGAACTGTACTGAGACAAAACAGCGTAACTGGTCCAGTTGCTGGTGAAGTCCACAGAGTCGTTGATAAAGAATGCGCCAGCAATCCAGTCGAATTCACCGCCAGTTGCATCACTTAAACGTATTTCTAGCGAAGTTTGGTCAAGCTCGTCGTCGAAGTTGTACTGATATCGAGGAAATGATGTGCCGTCACCGTTACCACTGACATTGCGCTCACTACTTTGTAAGGCGAACAGCACGTCTAGATTCATGCCGGATTGAAGTTGGTGGTTGAAATCACCAGAAAAACCACTCACATCAATTTCATGGGAGTAATATTCACTGGTGTAAAAGTCATATGGGTCGTTACCTTCACCGGCGTTTAACGCGGGGTTGTCATCGGCAAAAGCGATACGATCATACTGACGTGTGTCACCGCGATCTTGGCTGGTGAAATAGTGCAATGTGAGGGACGTAACATCATCAAAGTCATAAACGGCTGTGCCACGAAATGCAAACAGGTCGGCGTCGCCGAATCCGTCACGTTCACCTGGGTCAGCGACTGGAGGAACAATACCTTCAGTACCTTCTGGCACAAAACCTGCGAAATTGCCTGCACCTTTGCCATCCATGAAACCGCCCCCTTGCTCCATTAGTACAGCAACACGAACGCCTAAATTGTCAGAAACCTTCCCACCGACCGCAGCGGTACCCGATACAAAGTCGTAAGAGCCGTATTCGATATCAGCGTAACCGTTTAGCTCTTCCCCTGGGGCACGTGTAATAGCATTGATGGCTCCGGCTGTGGTGTTACGCCCATAAAGCGTGCCTTGAGGCCCTTTGAGTACTTCAATGCGTTCTAAATCGAAAAGTGGCATGCTTAAATAGGCATTGGATGTTTGATAAATACCATCGACGTGTAACGCCACTGACGGGTTTCCGTTAGGTTTGTAATCGTCTGCACCGCCAATACCGCGTATGGTAATAAAGCTATTTTCAGGGCCGCCAAAGGCTGAATTAATGGATATTCCCGACAAGCTATCAATTAAATCTGTAAAGTCTGTAACACCTTGCGCTTTTAGTTCATCGCCGCCTAACACTGAAATGGCCACCGGAGTATCTTGTAAGCTGCTATCGCGTTTTAAAGCCGTGACGACAACCTCGTCCATAGGGGCTTGATAGGTTGACGCCCGCTTGCTTTGTGTTTGAGTGCGTTTATCCGCTTTTTTAATAACAATCGCCCCACTTGGTTCTTCGTGGGCTTCTAAACCACTACCTTGCAACAATTTCTTTACTGCATTGAGAACACTAAGCTCCCCTGAGGTGGCAACCGCTTGTTTGTTACTGACCAAGCGGCTTGGGGCAATGATGACAGTACCTGTTTGTTGAGATAACAAGTTCAACGCCTGCCCTAAAGGTTGCACTGAAATATTAACTTGGGATTGTTGCGCTGTTACTTGCATAGGAGCTAAGGCTGAGAGCGCCGTGCCAAACAGGGCGAATTTTATCGAACGGTTAAGTGTATTCATGATGTTACTTCCAGTTAGTTAATGTGGTTTCGCTAGAAGAGTCATCAGCGCGATAATTTTTTCAGCTTAAGTGTTTGTTTAATAAAAACTTCACACAATGGGTGGTTATTTATCCGTGTGCATAACCTTAATCATCAAATGAGCCGGCAGGAGGGAAACCTGGCCGGCTTAGGCTTATTATTTGTGGGTTAACACACTGCGATTTGCTTCATGAGTGAGTGCAATCGGGTAGGCAGCAGCTAAGCCTTCTAACATAGGTTCGATTTGCTCGAAGGTAAATGATGCTGTGATTGGCAGCTCATTAATGCTGTCGTCCAAGATAACCACAGGTTTTTTCGCGTAGCGGTTGATGTCCATGATCACATTTTTGAGGGGAACATCATCGTAGACTAAGCGCTGGTTCAACCACGAAAATTCAGTCTCTGGTTGAAAAATGGTAATCGCAGAGATAAAGCGCCCTTGAATGTCAGTGCGTAATTGTTCGTTTGGACTTAGCTGTAATACTTGCTCTTCTTGATCTGGGGATTCTGGTAAGTCAGCAACGTCGACTAAACCGCGCTCAACTGAAATTTTGAGGTTGTTGTTCGCGCTGTACTTAACTTCAAAAGCGGTGCCACGCACCCGTACTTCGGTTTGCTGAGCACTGACTGAAAATACGCGGCTAGGATCATGGGTGACGTCAAAATAGGCGCTGCCTTTGCGCAAGGTCACGCGCCTCTCATTCTGGTTAAAAGCAACCAGAATGCTTGAATTACCCGCCAAAGTGACATCGGTGCCATCACTTAAGGTGATAGTGCGGTTTTGCCCCACAGGGGATGTAAATGCCGTAAGTGGTTGGGGTATCTCAAGATGGGTTGTGGTATTGAATACACCGTTAAATACCAGTAAGGCTACACTGGCAGCCATAGCACCGAATACTAATAACGATTTAGCGAATACACCTTTAGATTTTGTGGGCTTCACGGTCTCGGCTTGGGCGACAGTATGTTGCTGTATCCACTGAACGGCAGAGTCGGTCATGCCGATTGTTTGCCAAACCTCGTGACTGCGCTTAAAAGCGGTTTTGTTTTCTTCGCTACTGTTTAACCAGATTAAAAATTCTTCACGTTTTTTGCTGGAAATGTCACCTGAATATAAATAGGTAAGCCATTCTATGGCTTGAACTTTGGCTGATGATGCAGGCAGTTCAGTGTTGTGATTGCTGTTCAGCGCGGTAGCGTTCGCCGCATTTTTTGGATCTGTCATTATTTTTGCTCGGAAGAAAAGTTACTAGAAGAAGCGTCTGTGGCCGGCATTTGGTGGCAGGTATTATTTGCCTGCTCGTCGATGCTCTCTAACAAGGCCATCGCGGCGTTTAGTTGGCGACAAATATCCGCGACGCTCCAACCTGTATCAGTGGATATTTGAGTGTATGTTTGACCTTTAATTCTGGCGCGCATCAATATTTCGCGCTGCTTCTCACTCAGTTGCTCAGTGCCTTTTTGAATAGCCGCGATACGTTGTTCTGCCTGTAAAATAGTTTCAGGAGACATTTCGTCACATTGCTCTTGTGTGTGTTGAATGTGCTCATCAATAAATGCGCGCGTTTTACATAGGCGACTGATTGACTTAAGGGTGATATTCATCGCTATTTTGATGATATACGCTTTGGGATCGTCTATTTTTTCTAGATTACGTAATTGCGCGAAGCGGCTAAAGGCTTCTTGGGCGACGTCTTCTGGCTCGGGCGGCCCAGAGCCATAACATGCATGTAGAACTCGGCATACATCGCGCCAATGCTCTCGAAACAATCTATCAACTGCGTTCAATTCACGCGCTTTTTTAGGTTTATCAGGCGCGGGCGTGAGCGCCAGGGTTTGGGGTTTCGTATAGGAATTTAGAAAAAACAACGAAGCCTTTTGTAGCGTTTTACTCATTAGGGTTACTCTTACACGCTAAAAACTAACGGATAGTAATAGCCGAGTAAAACAGAAACATGACAGGGGAGTGTGTCACCTCAAATTTAATAAAAGCGTCACAATGGGGGCGCTAAACAATGCGTTTTATGCGTACTGTTTTTTTTTGGGGATGAAGAAATGACTAAGAGTAGAAGGCGGTTAAACATGCGGCACTAAAAGCCGGCAAGCCGGCTTTTCGTCACTGTTTATTTTAACCTTATTTTTTAAAGCGTTTGCTCATCCCAAGGCCTAATAGGCCCAATCCTAGTATGGCAAGGTTAGTTGGGGCAGGTACGTCGCGCTTATCTAAACCAACGACGATATTATCGAACTCGCCTGCGATCCCAGATGACACCACTCTTAAGCGGTTAAATGCCTCATTTGCATCGAAAGCGATGTTGACGTAAACATTTGATGAGTCCGCCTCCTGATCACCCGCAGTGCCATTTAGCTCAGCCAGTAGTTCCGCGCCTGTGATGCGGCTCACTAAAATATCATTAGAGTAAAACTCAAACGAATTGTAGGTATCAACTGAGCCCCAATAAAAGCCTAAGTAATTTACGCTTGAGCCAGCAAGAGAGGGAGCCGTTGAGCCGATACTGTTTAAAAAGTTAGTGTAATCAATATCTACAAAACTATCGACGCCCACCGTGCTTGGTGTGGTGTAAGCATAACAGGAATTATCACCAGCTGGTGCCGCAGCCACGTTGCGTGAAGAACCTTTACGAACATTTAGTACGGACGCGTCACTCGCTGTCACATCTAACGGCGAGTTTATCGCACAACCGCTCGACGCCCCTGCGACGTTGTAACTTTCGTCGGGTGTGAGGGGTAGGCTATCGATGGCAGTGGCTCTATCAAAGGTCTCAACAAAAAAACCATCTGATATGTCGCTAATTGTGTTATCAGCGTTGATTTCTGAACTGGTTTTACCCGAGCCATCAGTCGCGGTTTGGCCGCCAAATGTTATAACAGCAGCACCAACAGTTTGGCTAACTGCTAGTGCGATTAAGGTGGTTGTAAATATAGCTAATTTGTTCTTGTGCTTTAAAATTTTCATGTGTAACTCCATTACGCAGCTACTATTACTGCTACTAAAGTATAAGCATAAATAGTGCCAAGAGAAATTAGTGTGATTTATCATGGATTTGTATTTGCTTGGTAAAAATACCTGCCGAAAGCGTAAAAAATATTGACCGGATTGCTGTTAAAATGAACACTGTGTGTAAAAATTTCATAGTTGCGTTGCAACGCGCTCATTTTCATTTTTAGCGGCTAATAGGCCACTTAACCGTGCTTGGGCGAGTGACTCTAAGAATTGAAAGTGAAGGCGTTGACATAAATTTGAGGCACAAAAAAAGCCGGCGGACCGGCTTTTCAGTGAAAAAATAATAAGCTTATTTTTTTAATTTTTTACGTATCATCATGCCCATTATGCCTAAGCCTAAAAAGGCTAAGCTAGCCGGAGCCGGCACGTTACGATTAGAAAGCCCGACGACTATGTTATCAAACTCGCCAGCGACACCAGAAGAAATAACACGCAAACGATTGAATGCTTCGTCAACGGTGAAGTCGATGTTCACGTAAACATTTGATTTATCAGATTCTCTGTCACCTGCTTCACCGTCAAGTGAATCTAAGATTTCTCCACCCGTGATACTTTTCACTAACGTCGCGCCTGAATAGAATTCAAATGTGTTGTATGTGTCAATTGAACCCCAGTAGAAACCAAGATAATCAATATTTGAACCGGCCAAAGAGGCTTCAATATTACCGATGCTGGCCAAAAAGTTAGTGTAGTCAATGTCAACAAAGCTGTCTTGACCCACTGTTTCAGGCGTGGTGTAGGCGTAACAGGTATTGTCACCTGCAGGTGCCGCGGCAACATTTCGAGTCGAACCAGTACGTACGTTTAGCACGTCAGTTGAGCTAGGTTGTACAACCAGTGGCGAGTTGATCGCGCAACCCTCTGATGTTCCCGCTACGTTATAGCTTGTGTCATTGGCGCTTGGTAAACCTGGAATAGCGGTAGCCACATCAAAGGTTTCAACAAAAAAACCATCACTGATTGCATTAATCGTGTTATCGGAATTAACGTTATCGCTTGTTTTACCGGAATTGTCAGTGGCTGTTTGGCCACCGAAACTAATTATTGCCGCGCTGATATTTTGCGATGCAGTTAGCGCTAGTAAAGCGGCTGCTGAAATGAATTTAGCTTTCTTAAATAAACGTGTCATAGGTTACTCCTTTACGACGACCTAACTGCAAACTGTTATTTGAATTAATGGTTATGCACTAACCGAGCCAACTTTGATTTTTCTTTTTTATTCAGTGGCTTATACTTTGGTCTTATTACCCTGAGTAAATATGTGTAAAAAAGTTGGACATTTTTTATGCGCTTTGTTTCTTCACGCATACGCTTAGCAATGACGCTCATTATAGTCGTGGTGGAATTTTAATCAATCATGTTTTTCGTAGATTAGTTTTCAAGCAGTTTTTGCAGCCCTGCACTCACTCAATAAACGCAAATGTTCATTGGTCGAAAGCAAAGGGTAATATTTCATTCATCGAAAGTGTTTTTATTTCTCCTTCGCTGGTGGCCATATGGACTAATGTGTCTTTACTTGCGAATTCGAAAATACGCTGTCGGCAACCGCCACAAGGTGAACAAAAATGCTCGTTAGGGCTCGCGATCAGAATTTCTTTTACCTGTCTTGCGCCACCTGCAACCATAGCAGCTAACGCGTTGCCTTCTGCGCATTGGCCTAGTGGAAAGGAAACATTTTCTACATTACAGCCAGCATAGGTATTGCCGTCTTCAGCCACTAGAGCTGACCCAACTCGATAGTCAGAATAAGGAGCATGGGCTTTAGCTTGTACATCTAATGCCGCGTTGAATAGACTCTGTAAATCGTTTTGTTGCTTGTTCAAAATAATATCGCTTTTTTCTAAGTAGCTGGCTAGTGTGCATCATTTTTACAACTTGATACAGTAGATTGCAATTTTCACTGGGTTGTTGTCTTTACATTTATAGGTAAATACGCCACCCTGCCTGTTTACTGGGCATTATTCTTCTGGCTGATTTGACATTTTTATCGCCATCACTATAGGTCAAGCGTCGTACATTCTTATGCATATTAAATTTCTTTCACTGGTATTGTTCGGATTATTGCTTGGGGGGTGTGCGGGCGGTAACCAAGCGCAGCGCAGTCAAGCACAAATGAGTAACTTGTTATTAGCTGAGCCTGCACCGATGAGTGTGCGCTCACAAATGGCGATCGCTAGGTACAATCAAATTTTGGCCAAAGCGCCGTTAGAAGACCAAGAGCGTGCAGAGTTATTACATCAGCGAGGAATGCTTTACGACAGTGTAGGGCTAGCTGGTCTGGCACAGTACGATTTTGATCACGCCATTCGCTTAAAACCCGATATGGCTGAAGCGTATAATTCCTTGGGGGTACATTACACCCAACAAATGAATTTTATCCAAGCATATGAAGCCTTCGATGCCACTTTAGATATTAATCCTGAGTACGAGTTTGCTTTTTTAAACCGAGGAATTGCTCTTTATTATGGTGGGCGCCCGGATTTAGCCGTCAATGATTTTGGCGAGTTTTATCGAAAAGACGAGTCAGACCCTTATCGTGCACTTTGGGCTTTTATCGCGCAGAGTGAGCTTGATCAACCGCAAGCTCTGGTCACATTGAGTGAAAATCGTGAAAACTTGAGTAGCGACAATTGGGCAACACATCTGGTTGATCTTTACTTAGGAAGAATTGACGAGCAGGCCTTATTAAACGGGTTAATTCAAGGGGTGACGAGTCAGCAGGAATTAACAGACCGCCTGTGTGAAGCCTATTTTTACTTAGGAAAGTACAACTCAGCGCTGGGAAATCGCGGGGTGGCATCTAACTATTTTAAATTAGCTTTAAGCACCAATGTGTTTGAATATGTAGAGCACAGATATGCCCGTTTAGAGCTTGATATGCTGCGTGATAAAGCTGTCGCCGACAGTGAAGCACCATAACGATAACCAAGCGAAAAGTTGCAGTAGGTGCTGAAACTCAGCCTATTGTTCATTTTATCTGCCGCCTGGTTATTTACTGGGCGCAGCGACATGGCATGTTACTTAACCTTTCTAAATGCCCAAGCTTCTCTAAACGAACAAGCCGCCAATCATCAGGCAACATTTCATTACTTATATAAAGCCTACCTAGTAGGTGACCCAACTGCGTTATCTAGGCTTAGTCAACAAGCTATAAAGCAAAATAGCGGTTACTGGCTACACTTCGCAAAATTAGCGGGCTCACCAAAGGCGCAGCGCTATTTTTCTGATTTGCAAGGCAATACTAAGCAAAGTAGGGCTTCTATAAAGGTGCTTTCTTACGCAGCACAGCAGTATGATATAGATGCGCAAGTGGCTCTGTACCATCACTTTGTGGTGAAAAACCAGCGACAAAAAGCGCAGTTTTGGCTTACAAAAGCCGCGTCACGAGATGCGCAAAGTGCTCTGTATTATGCTAAGTGGTTGTCTATAGCGGGGCAAGAGCGCAAAGCGCGTGCGCTTTTAAACAAAGCTGCCGAGCTTGGTAGTCGAGATGCGGTCGAGCTTTTGTCAATGCGCAGTTCAGCGAATATTGCTAGCTCTAGCGCTAAGGAGCACGCGTTAGCGACAGGTAATTCACAGCCCAGCAATAATGCATTGCATAACGCAGCAACTACTCGGTGCGACCAAAAATTGCAAATTGTAGCCAGCACTTTGCATTCTGTTTTGCAAGGCAAAGAGCTTAAGCATCGCTTCGAACGCGACACACGATTAACGACGTTGCCTATATGCATTAACCAGCCAATATGGCTAAGCAGTGAAGCGCTCTCATGCTCGGCCAATTGGCAAGGTGCAGTTCGATTGGGCTGCGACATAACCCAACTCAGTCATTCTCTCAGTGAGCAGGATTTTACGCATATCGTGGTGTTAGCTGATACGGGGAAGGCAAATGTGCACAATGGGGTGATGTTTTTAGATAGTAAAGACGATTACAACGTTTTCGTGCATGAATTAGCCCATTTCGCGGGTTTTGTAGATGAATACCCTTTGTCGTCTGCGCTAGCGCGCAGTATTTGTCACACAAATAATGCACCTAACCTGAGAGTGCGCCAGGGGCAGGAGAAACCGGTAATTAAGGAGTGGTTAACACAAGGAAACAAGGAAGGGGTAACGATAAGTCCAGCTCGCACCTGTGATAATCATCCGTGGCAAGCATATAAACCCAGTCAAAAAATGACCTTCATGGAATTTTACGATGTGCCTTATATTCCAAAGTTTTATCTTAAAGCATGGGCCGAACGATTAGGGCAAAAGCCCTTATTAACCCCTGCTTACATTAATTTATACCAAGGTTATGAAGCCAAAGGCGACGCTGAACAAGGTGAATACTGGCGTGCCCGCTATCAGCAATACCTACAAGCAGATTAAGTCGGTTGATTTTGATATAACAGGAAGTGTGATTTTTGTGCGCACAAACGGTATACTACCCAGACGACTTACGATGTTTGCGAAAACCTACTTAGCACTATGAATCAGGCACTTTCTATCGGCACGGTTGATTATCCGTTCCCAGCAAAACCAGCGCGACTAACTACTGTTCAGCAACAAGATTACATCGACAAAATTAAACAATTGTTGATTGAAAAAAATGCCACTTTGGTTGCGCATTACTATACCGATCACGAAATTCAAGCGTTAGCCGAAGAAACGGGGGGTTGTATTTCTGACTCCCTTGAAATGGCACGTTATGGTCGCGACTGCGATGCGCAAACCTTAGTGGTGGCTGGCGTGCGTTTCATGGGCGAAACCGCTAAAATATTAAGCCCTGATAAAACCGTGATCATGCCTACCTTGGAGGCAACCTGTTCACTGGATATTGGTTGCCCAGACGCTGAATTTTCAGCATTTTGTGATGCGCACCCAGATCATACCGTTGTGGTATATGCCAACACATCTGCTGCGGTAAAAGCGCGGGCTGATTGGGTGGTTACATCCAGCATCGCTCTGGAAATTGTTGAGCATTTAGACGCCCAAGGCAAAAAAATTATCTGGGCGCCTGACCGTCATTTAGGGGCGTACATCGCTAAAGAAACCGGCGCTGATATGTTGATGTGGCAAGGCGAGTGTATTGTGCATGACGAATTCTCTGCCAAAGCGCTGCGAGACATGAAGCATCTTTACCCCGATGCTGCTGTGCTAGTGCACCCAGAATCACCTGCGAGTGTGGTTGAGCTCGCTGATGCTGTAGGCTCAACTACCCAACTTATCAATGCTTCTCGTACGTTACCTAACGATACGTTTATTGTAGCGACTGACCGAGGCATTTTTTATAAGATGCAGCAGTTAGAGCCAAATAAAACCTTTTTAGAAGCGCCCACCGCAGGTAATGGCGCAACTTGCAAAAGCTGCGCTCATTGCCCTTGGATGGCGATGAACGGACTCGAAGCTATTTACAATGCGCTAACAGCACCTTCTGGGCACGAAATCTTTGTTGATGACGAACTGCGTAAAAAGGCATTGGTGCCGCTTGATAGAATGCTCGATTTCTCAGCTGAGCTAAAAATGAAGGTTACCGGCAACGCATAGTTCCATTTTATATACGAAGCATTTTGCCATTAAGAGAAAGCCAGCCAACGCTGGCTTTTTCATTTTTCGGCCACATAAACAGTATAGAGTTCTGTTTTAATCCGACTATTTAGGAGCAATCATGCCAGATTTAAGCCGTTACAAAGGGATCGTTTTTGATATGGACGGTACGTTAATCGACTCTATGGGATCTCATGCTATTGCATGGCAACAAACCTGCGAACAATTTGGATATCCGTTTGACGGCCAATACATTCACGATTTAGGTGGCGTACCCACGCGACAAATAGCGCAATTGCTGAATGAGAAACACAGTATGACCCATGACCTAGATGAGGTTGCAGAATTTAAGCGTCAAGCTTGGTTAGCGTTAGATGAAAGCTTATCGGTCATTCAAGAAACATTTGATGTTATGCAGCGCTATAAAGGCACGCTTAGAATGGGAGTTGGTACAGGCTCTGAACGAGAAAACGCGATTCGCATGTTAACCGAAACTGGCTTGTTAGAGCACGTAGAAACAGTGGTCACCGCATCAGACGTGACACACGGTAAGCCTCACGGTGAAACATTTTTAACAGTAGCCAAGAATATGGGACTTACCGCTGAGGAATGTGTGGTCTTTGAAGACACAGAAATTGGCCGTCAAGCTGCTGCGCATGCAGGTATGGATTGCATTATGGTGATTAATGGCAAGATAGAGTTGCCAGCAGCTTAATCCAAATCATTAGCCAGCATAACAATCAAAAGGAATTGGTTGTTAAATCACCGCTATCCTCACTTTATCTCAGTAAACACTTGCGCACGTCAGCGGTTTTCCCTAACATACGCGCCTGCTAAAAAGCTTGTCTGTAAGTCGCTGTTTGTGATTTAAGACGATAAAGCAAATGAAAAGTTTTACAGAGGTGGGTAAAGTCGGCCTCTTTAGGTGCACAGCACCGCCCGGCTGAACGGCCGGACATGGATGTACGGACTGGGTGCCGATCATCATGGATGTGTTAACTCTGCGATAGATTCGAAGAGCAAATAAAAAGTTTTGGAGAGGTGGCTGAGTGGCTGAAGGCGCACGCCTGGAAAGTGTGTTTAGGGTTAAACCTAACGAGGGTTCGAATCCCTCTCTCTCCGCCATATACCATCAAGGCCTTGCATGACGCAGGGCCTTGTTGTTTCTAGGGTTTAGCGGATGTAGCCGCGCGGTCAGTTTGATAAAAACCGCAGGTCAGTTTGATAAACAAAGGCAGAATAAACCGCAGGTCAGTTTGATAAAACTCTGCGGGTTGGAGTTCTTTTAGATCTGAACCTCCCTCCCTTGACCTTCCTTTGGTAGATACCAGTTTTATAACCCATACCCTCCAACGTTCTGCGTATTGCGTCGTCTAGCTTCTTGCGCTCATTAAATGGCATATTTGGTGACATCAACCCCTTTAGTACTCCATCGCCAATCTCACCAGTGCTTACGACACATTGGCCAAAGTATGACGGATGCTTATGTTTGAAAAACTTAAGTATAGAGCCAAGTTGCTCCACTTCTATATCAACACCTAAATCTGGGTATTCGATTCGCTGTAACGACATTATGCACCTTTTAACTGTGGTTTAAACGGCTCCAAAACTGAAGCCGTAGCATTAGTGGATTCGTGAATTGACGATCGTGATGTAGCCACTGAGCAAGTTTGCTTGCGTGTTTTTCACAACGACGGCTTCGAAGTAATGCCGGCCACTAAAACCTAACTCCGCAGCTGTAATCAGCACTTCAACTTTGTTATCTACGTACGAAATGCCATTTTCTGTACTTTTACTTATGAGTGGGTCAGAGCCTGCTAGCGTGAATAACTGAAATACACTTTCTTCGAACGTAGATACATCAGTGTTACCATCATCCACCTCAATTGTGATACGTGCGTCACGGCCTTTGAATAACGCACCAGCGCTAGAGTTTAAGAATGGTTTTTCTTGCGTACCGCTGTATAGCGTTGCTTTAAGTTCTAACAGGTTGAGTACATCACCGGGTGTAGACACAGGCGGCACGTATGCAGCCACGTTAATCGTTACTGTGTCAGGGGTGCTAGACATTTCGTTTGAATCAGTTGCAACGTAGTTTAGTACAATGGCTTGTGCAGTGCTTTCGGTGGGTGCAGTGAACGTGTAAGTCGCTGTGGTTTCTAACACGTTACCTGCTCCGTCATCCCACGAATGACCTACGATGGTCGCACCTGCGGTAGTCACTGTGCCTATACCTGTAACTGTCACTTGTGCGCCCGCTGCAACTGACTGGTCTTGACCTGCGTTAGCGGTTGGTGCTGTATTTACAGGTGCAGCATCCGTTGTACGCACTGCACTAATTGTGCTTGGTGCAGAATCACCTAGTGCGTTACTAGCTCTTGCATAAACTGTATAATCCGTTTCAGGTTCAAGACCTGTAAAATTGCCGTTGTCTTGCTCAACACCGTCTAAGTAGTATTTATAGCCCGTTGCACCCGCCACGTTACTTGCTGTCAGTGTAATTGAATCAGCCGTTTTAGCACTGGTTAGGTTTGGCGAATTAGGCACCGCAACTGCATTTGCGCTGTACGTAGTTATACTAATCTCATGAAACGCGATTTCGCCTATATCACTTAAATCACCTTCGACTTGAGTATTAGCGAACGATGCGCGTGCAAACGCTTTCAAAGGGATTGAGTAGTCAAAACCTGCAATGCTTCTTACTGTAGTTGATGCATTACCTTCAAGCACAATTAATTTATCTAGCGACGGTATTATTCTAAAGCCGATTTCATGCTTTGCTTTCGGTGATTCATTATCCTTGAAGAAGTTTGAACCTTGCCCAAACTTCTTGGCTACATTGCGCGGGTTATCGTTATAACAGCCCAGTGTCGTGAGCCTTAAACTCTCTTCGCCTTGGTTCGCGTCACCGTTGCCCGCTGGTAAGACGAAAGATAATTTAGAAGCTTCGCCAGTTAAAGCATTAACTAAACCAAATTCTAAATTTAGAGGGAGGCTAGTTCCTTTACCAAACTTATTAAATTTAACGTCAATAAAGTCATGGTCAGCTAGTGTCACACTATCATTTGTTATAAAGCTTACAGGCGAAGTGTCTACAGGGGCGCTGAGAGCAGTGTAATTAACAGTTGGGTAGGTAGACTGGTAAGAAAACGGAGTCTCACTATAAGTTACCCCGCCTGCAGTACCGCCTAAAGCAGTAGATACATTAACAACCTCATTTTCATTTGAATTCGGGGCAAACACTTCCCAGTCATGAGGCTCCTCTGTAATCGTAGCAACACCAATACCTGTGTATCCGTCAGACTGTAGAGCATTATAAAAGCAGTAAGTTACACCCTTATATGTTACCTCTGCCGCACTAGATATTTGCGTTGCATCCCACTCGCCAGAGCTTCCCACTGGCAGGTATAATAATGGTCTTGAGACAATGCCGAGATTTTCATCTATTAGGAATTCGGCAAACTGAGAATAATCATTAGCACCTCCCCCCGCCTGCGTTCTAAATGAGCCTCTTACTCGGTAGTACGCTCCTTCAAACTTAGGTTCATCTATGAAGGCTAGAGTGAATATTTTACCTTCACCAAATTCAGGAAATTCGCTAATCAAGCCGCTTTCGTTATTGGATATTGTAATGGGGTCCCAGTTCTTAGCGTTATTACCTCCGTGAATTTGACTTGTAGGGCCACCATGAAGCGACTTACCTATATAGCTAAACTGCTGGTACTTTCTGTAAAGGTTTGTACCTGCTTGGAAGTACCCCATATGCCCGCTTCTACCTTCCACAAAAGTTGGGTTATGGGTCAGAGCAATAACAGGCGAGCTTAAAAAGTCTACAGGATTGCTAGAAGTTACATACTTTGTATTCTGCATGGCAGGCCCATAAGCGGGGGAGTTAACGCTGCCATCATGGTAATAAAGATGATAAATGCCATCTTTTATTATTAATGTAGGTGTTTCCGTTTGAGAAGTATCAAAGAAAATAGGATTAGTTTTAGTAACTATATGGTCAAACTCAGGTCGACTGGATATATCCTGCCACTCGTGCCAGCCTGTAGGGTCTTTTGGGTCTTGCCCTATGCCCTCCTCATAAACTCTTTTGTAAATACCTCCACCACCATTCAACGCATGGTCAGTAGATGAATGCTTGACAATGGGGTATTGCTCACTGGGCCAGTTGGGCCAATTCTCAGTGTTGTATGTACGTAGCCAATACTCCTCAGTTGAATCAGCTGTGTTTATTTGGCTGTGTAAATCAAATATTTTACCGTGCTTTGTTGCTACACGCTTGAATCCGCTTACCATAACACTGGCGATTGGATTTAAAGTACTTACATCTGAATTTGTGAATGAAACGCTTTTTAGCGTGTATCCTCCCAAGCCTGCATAAATAAACGACTTATTACCGGTATTATTATCACTGTCGTTTTCGCTGTAAAGGGTAACTAGCGCATCCTCAGCATTAGCAGTTGCTACGCTAACAGATGTGGAATCAGCCTCTATATTTACGCGCACGACTTCTTGCCAGTCTACAGACGATGAAGTATCTAGCGCTAGTAGAGTTGATATATTACCGTTTACGGCCTTCTTTAAACTAAACGCCCCATTTGTAATGTTCCATGCTACCCACCAATAGTTATCATCATCAATATACCTAAATTTTAAAGTAAAATAAGAGCTTCCACTATCTAGCTTTAGAATATCAATAGTGATTGACGTATTTGCTACAGAGTCCACGAACTCTATGTCATAAACATCTGTTCTAGCTAATACTAATCCCGTACTCTCAAGGGCTGGTTCCCCATCAAGTACCTCTAAAACACTAGGGATAGACGTCCCAATGTTATACTGTAAATCAACTGTTACCTGAGCCACAATTATTCCTCTTTATATTAGTTGAGATGAACCTACTCTGTATGTGCTTAAAGCATCGGCCATCGCCGCCACTTCACTCGCTGTTAAATAATCCGCTATAAAAACCGCCGCGTTGGGCCGCGTAGTGCGGTTTATGTGCATAGTGTTGCCGTCCCTTGAATTTGTTATTGAATTTGTATCACTCAGCACACCGTCTGCGTATATTGATTGGGCTGGCCCATTTCGCGTACCAGTGACTAGGCGAGGGGGATTAGCAGGCGTTGTAGAAGTAAGCATTCCTAATTGGTTTTCATCTTCACATGCCATTCGAATGTACGAACCTGAACTGGCTCGGGTTCTGAGCCTTACGGCATCGTTTGCTGTCTCCATGTCTTGCTCTGAGTCTGAATCTGTTACCAATGTTAAACACCCAATTGAGAACGATGATTGGTTTAAACTCGCCATATCGAATCCAGTGTCAGAGTAAGATCTCCCTGAACCATCATCACCGCCGTAAATGCCTGCAAATGCTGTGTGTGTCGTTGAGCCATTGGAGTCGACCAAATGGTAGTTATCTTGGATGATGTTTTTTAATGCGTTCGCTTTTGACGAACCCATGAAAACGTAAAGACAATGTATTTTGTTTATCAGCCCTGCTGTTTTAAGGTCGTAGAGAAGACGGTCATAAATATCTATTTCGGCTGTTGAAAGCCCAGAAACAGGAAGTCTAGCAAGAAGAGAAGCGGTTTCTGAGATTATACCGGGGCTAACTTGAGGGTTTCCTAAGTAATCGAGCCAACTTTGCGTATAACCGTAACCCGCGGCGCGATAAACCACCTTATCATCGTTTGAAAATGCAGGAGCGCCAGTAGCCTTAAAGAATGTATTGATGTCTGAATTTCTGCACTCAAAATCAATACTATTTCCCGTTAATGTTTTAGCCAGGCTCCACGCTCCATTTGCGTAAATAACCGGCCCACCGTAGCCCTTCAATACTCGTAACGTGATCGACGCCACATTGTCTCGCCATGAAATCCTAGATGCTTGCTCTACCGATAATAAGCCGTTGATTATAACGTGCGTTGAACCATTACCACCCGTTACCGTGTATGGCCCTCGCGCAAAGCTAGCAGGTAATAGCAGTGTGCAGTCAATGGCACCATCGAGCATAATATTACCTTCGCACAGCTCCATATTAATTGTGCAGAGTTGAGCCTTATTAACATATAGCGCAGTCAGATCCTTTGAATCCGTCCCATACACATCACCCATTGATACCGATAGCGTTATATCCAGAGCGGTTGGGGCTGTATAACTGCTGCCAATCTGGACACCGTATAAAGAGAAGCACTTATTGACGACTGGCCGAAATCCGCCCATGTCCTGTACTTCACCTATAAATAGCGTTGAGCCATTATCATTCTGGCAGTCGTACAGCACTATTTGACCAGTAACGCGCTGGCATCGCTCCATATAAAGCCCGATACCTTTATCGACTTGAATTAACTTAAGGTCGTCGAAATGTGTAGCGTCTTGCCATGTTGTTGTTCCAGATTCAACCTTGGTTAGCCTAATACAGCCGTTTTTTGTTCCTCGTATTTCACCAGCCATCGTGACCGACTTGCCACCTTTGTTGATGACGCAGTAATGGTTGTTATCACTAGTATCTACATTTGACTCAACGTTAAAGCGCACATTTGAGCTAACTTCTCCTTCAGTTTCGTACCACCGTTCGCAGCGAGTACCTGTAATGGTGGTAATCAGTTCATCGGGGGACCCGCCAACTACCGTCTCTTGATAGGCTGACTTGCAGTACGCAACGTGCAGGTTAATTACTTTCTTCTCTGTATCGCCGTTAACCCTTAACCCCACGTCACTACTTGACACGCGCACTGTGTAAGTAGCCATGGGGGATCTGTCTCGCTCCAGAAGTAAGCCAATGTTTGTGCCGTCCATCGCCGTTGATGATGAAGCATTGCCGATGATGCGAATATCGGAGTCAGCGGCGGTGGTATTATTCACGTTTGATGAGCTAACGACTGCGCCGGTCATACCAACTGCCGCTTTAAAACCGCGGCTAGGGGCATGTACGTTAACCCCAGAGATGTCGATTGTTGAATTGACATAAAACGCATCTTGAATTGTAAACGAACGCCCAATGTTTTTGGCTATTTCTGCGTTAACAATGACTGCATTAATCCCCGCGTATGAATCATCAACCCCTTCAATGATATTGCTTAGGTTAATTACGCCACCGCCGCCCACTTCATCTTTTAACTTTTCATCTGCAGCCGTGTAGTCAGCTTCTAACTGCTGAACCAGCGCCGCTAATTCTTGCGAAATTGAATTATTTATTTGCGTTTCAACACTCGTGTCGCCCTGTTCTATTATTGCTGTTAACTGGTTTTTTAGTGCTGTGTCTGCCTGAGTAAAGGCACTTTGCAATTGCGATTTAATGCTTGTATCAGCTTGTTGATAAGCGAGCGCAACAAGTTCAAGCGCTTGCTGTTGTTCTGGGGATATACCACCCACTTTACTTTCTACAATTGATGTGATGGCAGGGGTTAGCTGCTCGTTATACTCGGCCCAATCTACGCTAAATTGCTGCTGTGCTGTGACAAGGTTTTCAATAGCAGTAATAGCGGCCTGTAATTTTTGTTCAGTCGTCATACTAGGACACTCCCGCGTTTATAAAGCCCTGAGTAATTTGGATAAACTTCAACAGTTGATGGGGTGCTGTTGTTGTCATCAGTAGCTGTGTTTGGCGTATTCAGGCTTGGTAGGTTATTGTGAATTGTATATTTCGCACCAAGAGCAATTGGTGCACCTTCGGAAGTACCTGTCCCTGACTCACCGACGACTTTGAATTTCAGACTCTCCCATTCTTCATCGCGTGTTGTGTAACGATACATTAGGGTCATGGTGCCCCAATGCTGCGCTTGGGCACTATTTAATACTGCTGAGTGTATCGTTTCAAAAACGTTATGATTTGGGTTGCTTGTGTCTGCAAATTGATAAGAAACCATCAAGTACACATACATCCGGTCCCGCTGGCCAGAATCAGACGTCGCTTGAATTTCAACATTTATGTCAACTAGATTATGAGCTGCACGATTTGGCGAGTACGAATACAGTTCACTGCCAAATGACTGGCCCATGACCTTTGGCAATAAAAGGGTTTTCGTTCCCCGTGAGCCTTGCACGAATGCAAAGTCTGAAACGGTAAATGGAGCTAACTGGTTTCCATCCGTTAGCAATACTGCAGAGCCTGCCGATATGGCAGATGCACTCAATAACCCGCGTATTTCACGATCACCACCGTCAATTGCCACATTGTCTTTTGTGATGCACTGATAGCAGTTATCAATCGTCATTTGCGACGTATCAGCGTTGCCTTGTGCATCAACAAGTCTAGGGCCACGCCAAAAAATTAACTGGTCAGGGCCAAATGGCGTGCTTGATTCGTATTTTGAGAAACCGCTGCCGGCGGTTCCTGTCATCTCGTAAATAGGCGCCTTAACTTTACCTCTAAATTCACCGCCACCGTAGAAGTCAAACTCTCCTGTTTGGTTATTAATGCCTAATGCTAAGCGACCGTCAAGATTAGCGACGCGTAGTGCGGTTGAAACGAACGTAATCACGCTCTCTTCCTCACTGCCACGTACAAACACACCAGTGACCTTGCCATCCACATCAATAGCAAATTGAATTTCACCAGAGACACGGCCAAGCTCGTCTTCAAGAGCTTCAAAGTACGAATAGACGGATAAATTATTGCCGAGCTCGCCTGTGATTTTCACGTTATTAAATGCCTGCGCGAAAGCGGCGCCCTCTACCCAGTCACCATCGTCGTTCTCATAGCCAATTTGTGCATTCTTGAACGTTTCAATTTGAGCCGAAACAGGTGAATCACCAACCCGTGCCTGCAGTATTTCAACCTCGCTTGCTTTGGCAGCACCAGCGTTTGTAAATAAATCAACTTGGCGTAAATAGGTGGTTGATAGACCGTCAAACTGCGCAGTTAATAATTCCTCTAACAATGTACGTGCTTGTGTTTCACTAGCAATAGCGGCGATAGATTGGACGGCTTTGGCGTCAGCCGTTCCTACTTGCACAGCAACACTTGTCACCTTGGTGTCGACTGTTGCAATGTCAGCTGCTTGCTCAACGATGTTTGCTAGCAAACCTATTTGACCTTCGGCCAGCTCGTCGTTGTAATAATCTTGATCGTTCAAGTACCTGGTAAAGCCGCTTAAAGTATCAAGCAGCGTATTAGGCAAGCCAGGTAATGTAATTGCAGCAATCGTTTCGGGGGATATTGCATCGATGGTGATGCCAATTAGATTAGTAATAACCACTGGTATCCAATTGGGATCAACCAAGTCACCTTCGGCTAATCGATACCACAAATACAGCGTTGCGCCTTGCTCTGTTCCAACTACTGTAACGCCGTTGCCATTAGCTAGGGTTAGCGCATCAGCGAATACGTTGGTGAAAGAGTAACGCCATTGATAGGTGGCTGAGCTGTTAGGTAACTCAGGTCCTACGATGATGACTCGCCCTGGTAAAATATCGAACTTCAAGGGGGTATTCGTTGGCGTACTTGGTAAGCCAACGTTAAAGCTGAAACTAGGTGCCGCGCTTCTCTTATCAAAGCGGTTCTCAGCGGATATCAACGCAGAATAATTACCTGCCGCTAGATTCTTCACATCGAGCGTGGGGGAAAGTGGCGTCTCGCTATGATACCAACCGTCATCTGGGATTCTCACCAACAGCGCTATGTATCTGCGCACCGATGATGGAGTAGGGTGTGACCAGGTCAAAAACCCTTGGCGATGACTATCGTTTGGCGTTGGCGTGTAGTTAATATTCTCGACGGGGGAGATATTCGTCGTGTCAGGCAGTGACGTGTTGGCAGGAATATTAATTTCAGTGATGGTGAAATCATCTTGATATAGCTCTATGTGTTCCTCTTCTATCGCTAGAATCGTGCGGCGCTTACTCACATCAACACGATAATCTTGAACAATAAATTCTCTGTCGACTCCTGTTTGTGTGTCTACGTAACGTAATACCGCACCTGGCACCACATCTAAACGGATCCCCTGCAGTGACACTTGGCTCGTAAAGCCCGCTTGGCTTCGTTCTAACTGACGTTTCTGGAGTCGTTGCGCGATAGTGCTGCGGTTCGTGAAGTACAGCTTTAAATTGCTATCTAATTCAGTGCCATCATCTTGGGCATAGTTGGCACCAAAGGTTACTGGCGCATCGGTTACCTGGTACTTTAAGTCTGGTTCAACGTACTCGCCACGCACCAGATTTGTTTTCTCTTTTTCAGGGCGGTGTGGCTGATAGTTGGGTTGCTCAACAAAATCATCAGGCGTTAACGTGACAGTACTAGGCCCGCCGTACATTGCTGGCTTTATATAGATTTTTCCACCGGGGCGGTAGATACGCGCACCGCTGCTGGACAACAAATATTTAAGGCTGTCACCGGGTTTTAATGTGCTGTTTATAACGCCGTTACACGTAAAGCGGGGTTCACTTTGAGTGTCACCATTGGTATCAGTGTATTCAACCACTGTGTCGCAATAGTTCGCTGTTAATGCTGCAAAATCCCATGGAATACGGCGAAGTGGAATAGGGCGATAACCGTAGTTACGGATGTAGTCATACGTACATAATATTGGGTTATCACTCCACGCCCAGGTGCTGCTATCTGTTGCACGCTGCTCACCGTCACCGCCTGCAGTTGTGTCTTTGCGCGGATCATATACAGGCTTGCCACGCACTTTGAATTTTATTTGGTTAACGCCTGTGGGGAAAATTTCAGGGTCAATTTTCACTTTTACGTAGGCGTTAGTCAGACCAAAACCTACGTGCTCATTCGTCCAGTCCTGTATGTACTGCACCGCTTGTGCATGGGCTGTGGTTTGGTCACCTAGATGAAATACAGCTCCAACAGCGCCGCCGAATTCAGCGGGGGTGACGCCATCAATTTCATACACTTCAACCGATTCACATGGATGCCCTGCGAGGTGAATAGCAAAATAGTGATACTCAGTTTCTCCCTGCTCAAGTTTGCGGTACCCAATAATTTGACCGCCAACAACCGTTTCACCGTAAATGACCTTTCTTGGCTGGTTTGCCGTAGTTGAAAGCTCCTGAGCTGCTAACGGGTTTGCGCTTTCGTTGTCATAATCTGGAACGTCTGGGGATGCCATTGCAACAGCGGCTACAAATAGCGCAGCGGCAACGTAATAATACGCAGCGGAATAGGCAACTACCGCGGCTACAGCTAATACTACGGGTGGCATTAAATGTCCTCTCTCATGTTTGTTAGTTTCCAGCAGCCCTTTGCCTGAGAAATCGGCAATGAAACTAAGCCGGCTGGCGATACAGCCCACACTTTGCAACTTTGTACTACGCCCACGGCATCACCCAATTCAGTATCAATTAAAACCAAGTCGCCATTTTCAGCGTTTAAACGGGGTTTAATCGCTCCAAAAACCTGTGTAAATGCCGTTTTAATATCACCGCCGCCAATCTTTTTGAGCGCTTTTAAAGCGCCAAGCTCTGTGGTGTATAAGTCACGATACTCCCAACCTGGATCAACTCCCTTTACAGCAAGAACGGAATTGCATGCAAACAAGCAGCAATCGTTCTTGCCCCAGACAAACGGCAGTCCTTGCCAGGCATGTAAAAAGTCGATGAGTGCTTTTTCTTCTTCTGGTTTCATCGCAGGTATCCCCCACGTCCCCGTGGTGTGTAGTTGTTAATGGTTTTTGTCGGTAGTGCGGATAACGGGGCAGCGCTGATGATTTCTGTTAAATCGAAAATACGGTCTCCCGGGTGTAAGTGCTGCTGCGCTGAATCGGTGGTTCTGGCATTTTGCGGGGGCTGAGACCAGCGCTCTAACCAGTCGCTGCAGGTAATCTCTAATACATAAGGAATATCTTTTTCGATGTCTCCGCGCTGAACAGTAAATTTGGCAACGTTACCGTCATACACGTACGGCACTTCATGTTCTATTACGCGATTGTCATCTAATATCGCCATGTGAACGGCCACTTCTCGCCCCTCCATCGCTTTATTCATCACTAACGCAACTAAGCCGCCGTCAAGCACTTTTAGCGTCAAACGCACTTGGTTGGGGCTACTGTCAGATGCTTCTTGCACTTCGCTTACACCGCCGAACTCGCCAACGCCCACGTAATTTTCACCAAGAAATTCACGATCACCTAGACCGGTGTGCGCACGCACGCGACCATCTGGTGAATCTAAATCAACAAACAGAATGACTGCTGTTTCGGCTTGCTGCAGCGCATTGATCGCTGCTAAGGATATTTCACGTTCAATCATCGTTTTTCTACAAAGTCTAAGGTTATGCTGCGGTATAAGCGCCCGACACCTTTGAACTGGCGAATTTGCTTCGGGTCAGCCCAGCGGCACGTAATACGTAGCTGGTTTAAATCAGTGATGATGGTTTGATTGTCAGGGACAGGGTTTCTGATTTCGTTGGCCAGTTGCAACGTGCACTTTCCTGATGCGTTTGAATACGCATCGTCTGTTAGCTCGTGTACTTGCTCACCGAGTTTGAAACGCATTTGGCTTTTAGCTATTAAACTATTTGTAGGGCAATTTTTTACATTAAGCGCTAGCCCGTACTGGCCTATGCCGTCGGTTCGTAATGACGTTGGCCAATCAATTAAATGGCTATACGTTGTGTCTATCAGAGTCACGGCATTTTTATGGCCGCGTAATTTTTGCAAGAGACTTTTTACAGCTCTGGCATCATCAGGGTAAAGCACACCAAATTTGTAGGTTACTTCCCATCCCTCCCCGGGGCTTTCACTCACTTGCTGAGAATTGTTGATACTGCTGATATCCATTGATGAGTTGGACATAACATTGGCATCACAGTTAGACGGGAAAAACTCACCGCCAAAATCTGGAAAATCGAGTACTTCCATCTATGCAGCCCTTCCGCTTAGCATTTGTGCACGCATACCGTTATTCGAGAAATCACGGCGCAACTCACCATCGAATTCCTTCAGGGCGTTATTCACTTGTTGGTTAATTTTGTCTTCCATGCCTGGCGTGGCGTTTGTCGCGTCGATATTAATCTGAGGATTAAAGTTATAAACGTTACCCGCTGCACTAGCGCCACCACTGGTGTTCTCAACGACTTGCTCGAAGTTGTCGCGCTGTTTGGGGTTCAATACCATTTCGTCTTTGCGTAATAGGTATGTGCCTTCATTTGAATTAGGTACACGGGCTAAGCCGTCGTGAGCTTGGCCTTGGTATTGCGCCCCCTTAAGCGTGGATACTAAGCTGGCACCTGTCGCTGCGGCTTGAGCCATCGCGGGAATGTTCGCAGGGAACGGCAATGCACTGGCGTTACTGATAGCCGTTGTAAGGTTTAATATGCCTTGAGCAATTGCAAACCCCTTTTGTACTGCATACATAGCTTTGTATGCAGTACTTTGTTCGCCGCCAAATGTTTTCGCTAACCCCGCCAAGCCGCTAAATATTTGCTGGCTGCTGGTTAGCATGATGTTCATGCGGGCGTTGTTGTAAGCCTGCAGGTCAGTAAAATATTTCTGATTCGCAGATAAGCTGAGCTGGATGAATTCGTCTTCCTGCAATTTACCCTGAGCATAAGCGCCGGCTAACATTGCATGCTTTTGTTCAAGATGAGTTGCAATTAACTCTTCTTGAGACATCAAGCTTTCGCGTAGCTTTTCTAATTCATTGTCAGAAACAGGAGCGCCGGTCTCGCCAGTACTTTCAGTGTCTTTATTTACACCGAACTGCCCTAGGTCAAATGACTCATCATTGGCTGCTGATTTTTTACGAGCTTCACCCAATGCCGTGGCAGCAGCTATTTGCGCTGTAAAACTACTTAGTGACGCTTGGCGCTCATCAAAAATATCTTGTAGGGTTGATTCACGCGCATTGCGCGAAATATCGACTTGTTGGTTAGCAGAGTCGAGATACCCTTTTACTAATGAATCTCGTGTTTGGCGAGCTACAGCCAGCTGATTGTCGCGCTCCTGTGCATAAGCGTTAGTTACGCCTTTAGCAACTGCATCCGCTTGAGATAGGGCGGCACTCACATCGAATGAATCACCATCAAACGGGTTGATAAGATCTAGTATTTCCTCACCGTAAATACCAAGCTCGTTAACTACAGCGGTTAATTCTGCACTGATAACGTTAGCAAAAGACTTTAAGTAGATTTTTGCGACATCAGGTAAGTAGGCTAACTGCGTACCGATAACCTGCCCGAAAGCAACCGCATGAGCGCTGCCCACATCAATTGCACTGGCTAGTTCAACGGTCAGTACTTTAATCATCGCGCGCACGTTGGCAGGATATTGCTTAAGCGAATTGAGCAACAAGTTTTTATAAGCGTTGTCGTATTCACCCATTAACGTGAACAAGCTTTCTAATTCAGGTGGTATGTGAGTAGCAACTGTATCAATAGCGGTTGTTACATCATCAGCCCAGCCTTCCCACTGCCCAGCAAGCGCATCTAGATACCCGCCAAGTTGACCGCTGGCGATGATATTTGTTAACTCATCAATTGCACCGGCAACGCCGCGCACACCCTCTTGCATCAGCTCACTAACACCAGCCTCAGCAATGGTGAATTTCAAGCCGTCCCAGCTATCACCAAGATTGCTAATTGCTCCGTCAAGCGTGGCGGCTTGACGTGCCATCGCGCCGCCAAATTGTGTTTCACCTAAACTTTGTAAAAAGCCTTCAATTGCTTGAGCATTATTTTCGACTTCGGTTTTCACCCCGCGAAAGGTAAACGCGATGGTGTCACCTTGGTTTTTGGCTTTAATACCAAATTCTTTTAGGCGCTCAAATTCTGCAACACTGGCATCTGCTACGGCTTCAATAAACTGATCTAAACTTTTGCCCATTGCACTGGCCGTATTCATGTAGCTGCGCAAGGCTTCTTGGCTGGGGTTTAAGCCTAGGTTGGTTAACTTAATAAAAGCGGTGGTTATTTCTTCTACAGAATAAGGTGTTGTTGATGCAATTCGCTGTATTTCACGAAAGACCTTATTTGCGTCCTCTGCGCTACCTGTGGCTGTCACAAGTGACGCATTGAGAATTTCAAAACGGCGAGTGGTATCAACCAGCCCTTTGATTAGCGTTGTCGATATGAATGTTGCAATTAGAGCAGGGCCGAGTACTGAAAGCTTACTCAGTAGCTTACCGCCTGCTACCTCCATAGCGGTTATATTGCTACTGGATTTCTTGGCTTTGTTTCCTGCAACAGTAGTAGCGTTACCAAACTCTACGACTTTCCCTTTCGCATTGGTCAACTGGCCGACTAAGCCTGAGCCGTCAGCCTTTAGTTTTATACCTACTACAATGTCGCTCATTGCGTTACTTTCTCTTTGCTAGTTTGCTGTTGATAGCACTGCAATATTCAGCAAACATAATTTTCAGTTTCGAATACTGCTCAGCGCTAAATTCTCTTTCCGATAGTTCCGCATCGGCTTTAATTGACATCACATCGAGACGAGCACAGTAGTCACCAACCCAAATCAACATATTTGCCACTTCTAAAAACCACTCCACTGTGGGCCAGTTTTCCTCAAGCACCTCAAACGTATCGTCTGGTTTAAACCTGCTTAGGTGCTGCTGAACAACATCATCAGATGCGCCCATTTCTCGCATCTGAATGGTTAATTCCTCTATTTCTTCTTGCGGGATTTCCGGACCGAACGCCCAGAAGCGAGCGGCCCCTTCGAGTTTTTTGACGCAATACCTGCGGACGCTTCGTGATATGCATTGATAAAACCGAGACGTACAAATCCAGCACTTGCAAATAGGTGACGTTTGTTTTCGCTGTTGAATGGTAGGGGGGCGCCGTCCTCACCTTGAATGTCGTCGCCGAAACCAACCACTACTCGGTCAAGAAATTTCAGGTCGTCTTTCATTAGTGAGTTGTAATCATCTTGAGGAATAATTTCGAACTTAGCGGTGCAAGTATGTTCTTGAACTTTGCCCCCATCGACGGGCATTGCCAATATGACAGGCCATGTCACAACGCGGGTTTTGGTTAACTGAAAAGCCATGGTATTACCTTTTTAGAATGGGGCCTTCCATGGCTGGTTAAGAGCGTAATCCGCACGCCCGTCTTTAGTGCCCTTCGGGCTAATTTATTGGGTGACTAGCTTTGAGTCGTTGCCGCGTATTTCACGCAGTCCCAGTTCCCATGTTTGCTTGCCTTTGTACTCACCTGGTGCCACTGAGATGATTTGCACGCCGGTTGATACTTGTTTGAATATATTTGCGGTAGCCGTGCCGTGAGTAAATTCGTATGGCAGCAATACATTAGAGCGGGCGACGGCGAACGGGTCGAACGTGTCTAGCGTGGGCGCTTCAATGATCACTTTGCCTTCTGGTGCCCAGTCATCAATGAAGATTTGCTTCAGTTCTGTGCCTTCGTCGTACTCAATGGTGTTGTTCTGGGCCATTTCGAACTCAACAGCGTTGAATAACTGGCCGTCTAGGCTAAAGCTGGTATTCGCTTGGCTGACATCTACTGGCATTTGGTATGCACTAAAGTCACCGGCTGGAATGGCCCCTGACACTGTGCCGCCATAGATACCGGACATTTCAAAATTCAGGTAGGCCAACTCGCCAATTTTTGCTGATGTCGTGAGCGTTGCTTTGCCTGCCAGCAGAATGTGGTACATGCCTTCCCAGTGGAAATAACAACAGCCATCTAACTCGTTTGCCGCGTTAAGCACTCGGTTATGACTGACTTCTGTTGCAACATCTGTCACTGAATCGTAACCACCCATGGCAATGACTGGGGCAAATGCGACAGGGGTATTCACTGAGCCACTGCCGGTGATTTCGACACTGCCCGAAATCTTAATCATTTCGCCTGTGTGAATAATGGGCTGGCCACCGTTTTTACCATCGTCTAAATCACGGCTGATGGTCTCTGTTATCCATGGCTCAACGGACAGGCCTTTGGTTTGGATGGCTGAAGGTGTCGCGCCATTTAAAATGTAGTCCGAGCCCTTTGTGTCTTCCGGGCGCTTTAGAGCCATCTGCAAGAAACGGCGTTTTGATTTATACCCTGGAGTAATGGACATTATTTAGCTCCCTTGGCTTTTGATTCGACAGCACGGTCTTCAACGCTCACATGCTTAAGTGATGGATGGTTTTTGACTTGAGCCAATTTGCCTGGGCTTAAATCGGCATCATTGAATTTGTTTTCACCAGGGACAAATTCGATGGCGGCGCATCGAACGGGTTTACTGGTTTTGTTGGTCACTATGATCATTGCGTTTCTCCCTGGTACCAGGTGGTTGTTGTAAATCTGTCGAGCCACCAAATGCCATTGGCAGCGAACGCCACTAAATCACTAGCAGCAAGTAAAATGGGGTCGTGGTCTGTTGGGGCATAACCGTATAGCTTTTGTCTGCAGCTGCAGCGAAGCGCTTCAAGCGCGGCCATGCCTTTTTCACCGGTTGGGTCATTAATACTCTTTAACCCGATGACCACTCCAAATGTGATATTGATTTCTTGTAACGGGCGGCCAATGTCGGTATCTCTACTGTTACCTGCAGGGCGCTCGGCTATTGGCACCACAAATGCGACATTGTCAGCATGAATAGGCTGCTTGATGACTTCGCGTAAATTGATCGCGGCTTCAACACGTTTAAACGCGGGTGCGATTCGTTCTTGAATGTCATCTAGCAGCATTAGATAAACCCTTTGCTTCGCTCACGGGCAAAAACACTGCCGCCAGACTGCATTTCAATTGTGCTGTCTGACTCTGGTTGTTGCTGGTCATCGCTCAGCCCCAAACGAATATCCCCTTTACCAACTGCGGTTAAAAATTTCAGGGCGTCTTCGTAATTACGTTTCACCACGTCTGTGACTTGATTGTCATACAAGTTATATCTGGCAATGTTTGCGCAAATACGGGTTAACACACTGGGAACGACTGCGAGCGGCAGCGGGTAACGGCCACCAAGGTAGCCGTCAATAACGCTGCTCGCGTCAGTAATAGCAGCATTGACGACTTGCTCATCAATCAGCCCGAGACCTGACGAATCCGTTAATTGGATCAACTCAGTTAGGTCGAAGCGATTTGCCATGTCATCAACGCTGCAATACATGGCTATTCGCCTGCGCCTTTATCTGCTGCAGCTAACTCTGCTTTTTTCTGCGCCGCGGCTTTCTGTGCCGCCGTTTTCTTAGGTTCGGTCTCTTGCGCCGCTTGTGCGACAGGAGCCCGATCAAACGGGGTACGGTCAACACCATCGGGGATAGCGTCTTCGGGCATTTCTTTAACAGACAGTCGCGGCTCTGCTTCGATGGCGGCACGTTGCTGCTCGCTAAAATGGTTTGCAACGAATGCGGTGCCCTTGTCGGTGAAGCCATGACCTGCGCGGCGAAACGTGGCTGCACTTGCGAACACCACGACAGCTAATATTGATTTATGCATTTTAAACTCCGGTTAAAAACGCCCCGCTAAACACGGGACGTTGTTAAAGTTGTAAACGTTGTCTGGCCTGAACTATTTGGTTACAGGTTCGTTACAGGTAGTCGGGTGAAATAACGTTGAACATATTGCGCAGCTCGTTGCTCACTGTTGTGGTGCCGTCGCTGATTTGTTCACGGTTATTGATTTGCATAGCCAACTGGTAGTCAGCTGCAGGCACAACCAAGGTGAGCTTGTTTTTGCCTAAGCCGAGTGGGCGGCCACCGTCAGCTTTGAAGGTGCGCATTAAATTAATGGCGTCCCATGCGGTTTGGTAGCTAAGCTTTTTCTTTACGCCCACGGCCATTTGCCAGAACCCAAAGCCCACATTGCAGCGACAATCAACGCCGTAACGGAATTCTTTGCGCATAAAGACAGATTCATCGTTAGGGTTGTCCATGGCGACAAACTGCATGCCCTTGCGTTCTTGCAAAATAATTGGCTTCAAGCTGCGGCTGGTGTCCATCAAGTACCATGCATCGCCTGTATATGTGCCATCGACAATCACGTTTGAAAATGACGTGTCTGCACCGCTGCCATCAACTTCAGCGTTAACTGGGTGGTCGGTGTCGAAGTAGTACTGTCCGTCATAGCACGTGGTAGCAAAGCCTGCTTTTAGTAACGGAAAAACCAATTCATCTGGGAATACAGAAGAGGCATAGCCCATTTCTTCCATCATGGGTGCGTATACGCCAAGGCTATCGTCTTCGATGTCATTGCGGTCAACAGCGACTGTCGACTCGTAATCTTTGTTGACGATTGCATAACTGTGTTCTTTGATAGAGTTCAGATCTCTGTCGCCAATCCACTCTCTAAAACCGGGCCACTGGCCTAACCAGCCATACGTGTTCGATTTAGTGGTGGAAGGCACAACGGTTGCGACTGCGTTGTACATGGGCTCGCCTTTGACCTTGCCGTCTTCAAAGTTTTTGCGAAAGCCTGTGCGGATGGCGTTTAACACCGATGAGTTAACAATTGCCATTTTTCGTTCTCCTGTGCCAAGCGAGTTGGCGGGTTAAATGAGTAAAGGGTTAAGTTGGACTTATGCTTGAGCTTTTTCGGCCTGCAGGGTTTTCGCGTAATCTTCGTGACTGATGCCCAGCTGATTAGCAATCAACGTTTGGTCAGCACTCAGTGCTGCCTGCGCATTTGGATCAGGTTCACCAGGGTTTTTACTTTCCGTGGTCTGCTTACCCATAAACGCACCAAGAACAGGACGTTGATCTAAGTTGGCTTTTAATGCGGCTAGGTTTGCGTTACCTAAATCTTTCAAGTAATTCAGCTCAGCCTGAGCAATGAACTTGCCGTCTTTCTGGGCTTGCTCAATCACTTGGCCAACTGTCACCGTTTCATGATTGGCTTTAAGTGCAGCCATTTCAGTGATAACAGCTGCATAAGTAGCAGCAGGCACATAGTCAGATAAGCTAATGCCCTTTTGCAGCTCTGCGACTTTTGCTGTCAGCGCGGCCACTTCGGTTTCACTTTCGTTGGGGGAATCAAGTTTGGCAGTTAAAGCTGCAATACCCGTTTTGGCATCCTCGTTATCAAACATGGCGGTTAAGGCGGCTAAATCTTTTGGGGGTGCATTAGGGTCAATAACAATCCCAGCTTTAGCTAGAAGTTCTATCAATAATTGGTTCATAGTTTGCTCCGGTTGGTTAGTAGATTGGGTCGATTTGAGGGCGATTAAATCTTGCATGCCGTCTATAGCGGGGTCGTTAGTAATACCTATATGGCGTAGACTGACCACTTCTCCTGTTTTCTTGTTGTAGGAGAAAACTGGGGATATGTAGCGATATTCTTTGGCTTTGATGGCCTTTAGCGCAGCGTCAGTCCATTCTACATTTTTGATGAACAGGCCTTTGTCAGCTACCCACTCAAGATCAACATTCTTCGCCCACCCAGCGGCCGGCGCTGGCTTACCATTCTCTTTGCTGTTCAGAGTCTGATGCTCGTAATCAAAGAGCAAATCGTTGTGACGGGATTGGCGGTCTGCAATTACTTTCTTTGCAATTGCTTCATCAATGTACCAATAGCCGTCTGCAATTTTGTCTGACTGGCCATCACTGGATCTAAACTTGCCAGCGGGCATAATTTGCTGCGCAAGTGAATCGTTCGTAATTTCGTACGAACAAGCAGCCACACCCAAAGGCTGGTCGCTTTGGTTAGCATTGAGGGCCGCAAGGGCTAAAGTGAGTGTAGATTTCTTCATAGCCCCCAGTATGACGACGGGGCTGTTTTGATGGGTTTAGTCTGAGTTAGGGATATTGAGGTAATTTAGGGGCGCGATAGGCAATTGGGTTAAAACTGGATGCATGGTGCATCAAGCAGCCTGTTTAAATCTTACCAGAATCGTTTAAATACTTTTACGATACGCCATAGTAGGGTAGCAAGTATTTCAGCGGCTTAGAATCGCTTACAGGCGTTTTAAGTTAATTTTCTGATAAGTGCCCTTGGAGTATCGCAACAATCTCGTCAACGTCGTTCCATTGGCCCGTGGCTAAACCAATAAAAGGGCGGGCAACAATGCCGTCAGCTTCACGGCCAAACTGATGGGTCGCGGCATATTCTAAATTACTACCAAACTCTAATTCATTACCACTAAGTTGGTAGGCTAGTTGATCGCGCATTGTATCGCTGGATTGCAGGATCCTATCATCGCCCCCTTTTTGCTTTATCGTTTTGGGTGATAGTGGCTCCCATGGCGTGCCGTCAGGCTCAACCTCTAACTGAAATCGCTCCTGATGTGACTCAATTAGGTATTCGCCAATTTCAGCGAGTGCAGGTTCAAGGCTTTGCCCTTGCTTGATATACGATGTCAGTAAGTTGATTAACGGCTTTTCATTCGTCAATTCAACCTTGATGAAACTACCGGCCATCTATGTATTCCCTGGCTAATGTTTCGGCCAGTTCATCAAACTTTATTTGTTCATGCTCTGGTGCGTCTGCAGCCAGTTCAATTAGTCGTGTTTGTTTCTCATCAATGGGCAGGTTTTGTTTTAATACCGCCATTGCTTCCAGCAGCTGCTCGCTGTCTGGTTGATGCGCATCAAGCGCTTTACTTAGTATGTTATTCATTTACGCCGTCCATTAGTTCATCAAAGTACTGGGCAATATCAGGGTGTTTTTCAAGTAGCGTGGGGCGAGCTAAAGCCCACATAACAAAGTGCTCTGCGTGCCATTCCCATGTATTTTGCGCGCTGTAACGTGTGATAGCAATTTGTTTGCCTGGTGCAGCCATGCCCTTATCGAGTGCTTTGAAGTGCACTTGATGACCTAGTTCGTGTAACCACGTAATAATAGCGCCGCCATTGTCTTTGCTGCTTGCGTAGTCACGCACGACTTGTGATACAGACCACATTGGCTTGCCAAGCGCATGCGCATTAATCACTGCCTCGGCTGCGTTTAACAATTCATCGGTGTTAGTTACGCGGCTAAACGATGCCCCGCTTTTTATTTTTACCACCATGTGGTCCCACGACTTTGACGTATAGCCATTCGCTCGTTTTGCCGTAGCAGGAGGCACAGGCCACATGCGTCGTGCAAGATTAAGTGGAACCCCTAAGTATTCTGTTATAGGTCCCGCGAGCTTGCTGTGGTTTTTGCTTCGCAGGGTGATTTCACTGGGTTTTAGAAACAGCGTCTTAATATCATAGTCTTTAACAAACTGACTAACCTGATTCAGTTCTGGGCGCTTTTGTGCCATTTTGGATAGCACCCGATTTAGGCCATGCACATCGGCACTGGGTAAGGTAGAAAAAGCCGTTGGCACCATGCGCTCTGGCAATCGCTCGGCTAGCGGTGGCGTGTTAGCACGCTGCGTTTTCAGTTTTGTGACTTGATCTACTTTACCAGGTGCGTAGTCAAAGCCGGGGTCAATGCCTTTTGGTATTTGATGCACTTGACCAGTGACTTTATCTATCCATTCCCGCGTTTCAATGACGGGCTCTTTACTGACGTTTAGGCCACGGCGCTTCATGCTTCTGGCCGATTCACCAAACACTTTGCACTTGCAGCCCCAGCCATTTTGCGGGAACCACACCTGCCAGAACGGACTGTCTTTGGGCAAAATAACACCGTCTTTGGCGGCATGGTCTGGGCGCGGGTATCGGCTGTCACCGTGTTTGTATCGCCAAAACTCAAAGTTCTGCAGCTGCGCATAGCGTCCCGCATTGTAGCTTTGGCGCATGTTTGTACTGTAAATAATATTGGCACGCCATGGCGCTGTGCCTGTGTGGTCCCAGCCGTGCTTTTTAACCAGGTGTTTAAACTCGCTTTGAAACCACTTTAAACTCTTGCCTTCTGCGATAGACGCATCAACAATTTTGCGCATGTCAGCGAGCAAGTCTGTTTTTGTGGCCCCTGCTACTGTGAAGGCTAAATTGTGTTGGTCTCGCCATACATCAGCCCAGCGTTCGCTAGGTAGATCAACTTTGTTTTTGAAAAACGATATCGCTTCGTTGAATTTAAGCGAGCCGTATTGGGCGGTACTCACTTGATACGGCCCCGCTTAATACGATGAGTTAGCGCATCAACAATGATGCAGCCAACGATAATGATGATCACAATAGGCACGACAATCCAATTCCAAACGCATTGAGCAAACCACATTATTCGCCCTCGTTTACATCGTATCGCCCTGCCAGTTCAGCAGCGGCGAGCGCTTGCCCCATCACCGCCTCGAACTCTGTGCTGTCGAGTGTGTCTTCTAATTCAAGTAATTGCTCAAGCAGCTCTGGCAATGACTGAGCATTGGTTACCAGCTCTTCAATAGGCGACATGATTTTATTGAACGCCGGGGCGACTTCGCGCTTTAAGCGTTTTGTTAGTACATCAGCACCGTCGGTGTCATCGTCGATATGGGTTGCCTTGAGCGCGGCCAGCGCGTGCTTAAGCGCGGCACTGGGTTTGGGTTGCTCAATTTTGGTGATGGGGGCAGGCTCTGGGGCCTTACCCAATAGTGGCTCGTCACCTTCTGGCGTCGGTATGCGTAGCTTGTCTTGTGCGTAGCTGCGTGGCACTTGCACGCCAATCTCGACTAGCTTAGGTATTGCGTCACTCCACAGCTTTAAGTCTTCTGGCTCTTGTGTGTCAAAGACTAAGCGCGGTTTACGTCTGGGGTCACCTGTGTAGCTTTTGCCGTTGAGCATGTACATAGGCAAAATCAAATCACGATTAAGGGTGCTACGAATTTGCGCAAGGTCATGGTCACGTATTTCGATACGCACCTCATTGTGCACATTGCCCAGTGCTTGACTGCCTACGTTCCCGGCTTCGGCTGTTAGGGTTTGGCCTAAAATCGCTTTTGACTGAGTGCGCTCACACCAGCCCATCATGGTCATGAACGGGTCAGAGCCACCGCCTTTTGCCGCGTCATGAAAATCTAGTTCCATGCCTTTGGGCATAATGCCGCCTGCGTTATGGCCTACGCTTAACACGGCTTGCATTAAATCGCTTTTCTCACGGTCAGTCGCGCCGCTAGGGTACTTACCAATACGAATGGGAATGCCATAGATTTCAAGAAACTCAGCTAAATCGCGTACTGAATAATTCTTGAAGATGAACGGCCACGCTAGTTGGCGCACTAATCCGCCGCGAGCAGGGTAGCCACTTTTGGCAGCGTGCCTGTGCTGTATCCAATTTAATGGGCGCAGTGATTCACCCATGCCGGTTTGATCGCGCAGCACGATTTCACGTTGGTCATTTTGCTTTAACTGAAAGAAGGTGGCTGGGATATGCTCAAAGTTTTGCGGTATGCGATAACTCTGATATTGCCCCCAATCGAATTCGGTATTACTAAAGCCCTTGAGTATGCCATCGGCCATATTGAAAATAATGTCGTGCCAGTTTTCTGTGTCACGCAGTATTTGCTCAATGTCGTTGGCGTCTTTTTGCTCTTGTGCGCTGGCGTTTTGTGGCGACTGGATTTCAAAGGAAACGCCTGATAGACAGGCTTTACGCTTGAACAGTTCAGCATAAATATGGCCGTCTTTTTCCTCAATATCCTCTGCTAAATAGCATTGGTCTATTAGGTTGCCATGTTCGGCATTTTGCATTATCTGAGCGAGACGAGAAGGGTCTAATCCGCTACTGGGGTGCTCGGCAAACTCACGGCGCATCTGAACTACGCGAGGGCTTTCATCGCTTTGTTTAGTCACAAGGTCTTTATTGCGCACTCTGTAACGAGTGCCGTTTACTTCTAACGTTTCCATTAATAGCAGCCTGATTTGAAGTTAGGTGAATCATCATTGTGTCTGGGGTCCCAGCGGTCTGATTTACTGGGTATCGCGGTAAAGGCTATTTCGCTGCCGTCCATATTCGACGCGGCGACTAACATACAGCAGGCCACAGCACTGTCGCCGTGGCGGTCTTTGGCTTGGTCTGTTTTACCGTTTGGCACGCATGGTACGCCGCGAGTGTTTATCTGCAGGGCGCGCAGGTCGTCCATGATGTCAGCGTCTTTGGGGATGGTGATAGTGAAGTCTTCGAAGTGGGCCTTCATGCGCGGCATGTTTTCGCGATACCAAGACTCGGTTATCTTCACGGCCTCAACTAAGCCAGCACCGTAACGTTCAACTGCTTGTTCGGCTAAATAGTCACCGTTGCCGGTGGCATCCATTTGCGCACCGACAAAACGGGGAATGCGGTCAATCAGGTAAAATAGAATTTGCTCTTGTTGACGATAGGGAATGTTTTTCAGCTCAATGGCAATGGGCACATACAGTGATAAGTCTTGTGCTATTTGGCCTACCCAAAGACATGTTAAATCGCCTTTGCGCGCGAAATCTTCCCCTAGGCAGTGGCGACGTTCTGGGCTGAGCTGCTCTAACCATGGCTTAAGTACCTCATTGCACCAGTCTTTGATATCTGCTTCACGCAGGTGCTCGGCCATGGTGTTCCAGGCGTTGTCTTTCTTAAGGCGAATAACCTCACATTCTTGGCGCATGGCCTTGGTTATAATGGCACGGTTAAGGTACGCACCGCCGCCTGACTTTGGTACGCAGCAGTATTCTTCTAATGCGTCCTCTTCGCTGGCTGTGTCTTTTAGTAGGCCTGCTTTCCATTCGTCTTCGGCGGCTTGTGTCCAGTCTATACCGCGCACTTGGCAGATACGCTGATATAAACCCTCTGCACAGGCATCGTCTAACGTTATGCGGTGAACGCTGTAGCGCTTCTTACCTGCTCGGCTGTCTTCTATAAGTTGATTAAATTGGTTGCCGTCACCGTTATGGGTGCTGATGAGGCGTATTTTTGCCCCCCACATGGTCAATGCCAATGCGGCTTTAAGGACTTCGGCTAGGTGCTCATGAAACGCCGCTTCATCAATGGTGACGTTACCTTGCATACCGCGCAAGTTAGAGGGCTTAGAGCTGAGCGCTTGAATTTTAAAGCCAGATGCGAAGTGAATAACAAAGGTTAATATCTCTTTGCCTTCTTGGCCGTCGTCGACAAACACCTCTTCTTGGATATCACCAGCGGCTTTATTGAACGCCTTAGCCCACATGGCGGCAGCGTCGATAAACTCCCGCGCCATTTCTTTGTTGCTGCCCACATAAAAGTGGTTGGTACCCTGAGCAGCTTTGGTGCGACTGGCGGTTAATACCGCGTCGGCTGCCTCTGCCCAGGTAATGCCGGTTCGACGTGATTTTTCAGCAATTTTGAGGGGCGAGTCATCGGCTACCCAGCGTTTCTGGTAGCCAAGCAATAGCTCTTCTGGATCAAACGGGATAAACGTAGGTAGGCCAAATCGCGTTTCAAGTCGATCAGTTTGTTCAACGGCCAGTTGGTACTTAGATAGCTTTACTTCTGGGGCTATCGCTGCTTGCTTAGGATCCTCTGGCCTTAATTTCATTACGCAATACCTAATATTTGGCGCTTAATTAAATCAACACCTTCGGCGGTCATGCCCTGTGAGCTGGCGATAGTAGCGGCTTGCTCTGCGGCCTCTTCGGCCATAGTTTTACGAATTTCTTTTTCACGCTTGGTTGATTCACTGGCGGCTTTTTCTAGCTTCTCAACACCAATGGCTAATTCTTTGATGAACTTAGGCGGTACCGGCTCGCCTGATTCGCTGAGCTGCAGCACTTGGTCGAACGCCAATGTACGCACCATTTCAATCAGCACCATAGACACTTCGCCTGTGGGCTTATTGCCTAGCTGGTTAACCCACATCTTTGATACTTCGCGCGCTTCTTGAATGCGCCCGCCCACGGTAGTCATACGGGTGGCATAGCGGTTTAAACCACTGCGGCTTAGCTTCTCGTCTTCTGGCAGGCCAGCGGCTTCAATAAGCGCATTGACCTTCTCAAGCACATGGGTTTGGGTCACCGATGAATCACGCAGCAGCTCAACTAACTCGGCTTTGATGTCTTCCGGCAGTTGGTCAATTTTGCTGGGCTTGCCTCTGGTTTTTTTATCGCTCATTTATTACTCCAGGCACTATCACGCTCAAACTCAGCAAGCATTTGTTTTCTTACGCGTGGAATGGCTTTTTGTAGTTCAGTTAAGAGCCGATAGAACTGGGGGCATTCGTTGTTCATATGCGCACGGTAATTTTTTGAATGCTTTGGATAGTGAACATCAATGACGTTCTTAGCGATATCCTCAATAGCAAACGCATGAGCTAATCGGTCAATGATTTCTTTCTCAATTTTAGTGGCGGTTTTTCTCTGAGCCATGATTTAACGTTCCTGCGAGTGCGAAAAGGAATAATGCTGCAGCGCCAACCACTGCACCAAGGATGAATCCTGCTGTGAATAACCACATACTAAACACGGGGGCCGGGGCGTTTTACGCCCGGCATAGTGGCAAGGCCAATTTCAACATCAAGGCCGCGCTTAGTGAGACAGGCAACGGTGTAGCTCTGGTGCTGTTCTAACGTGACAGCGCCTTGCTCTTTTAGCCAGGCTAATTGCGTGGCGATTTTATCGCCTGTCATGCTGTTGCCGTAGGTTGCACATACAGACTGTATGATGCTGTTGTTAGCGCTGTAGTTTTCCATTGCGGCTAGGCAATGCAAAATGCTTAAGCGTTGGTGTTCGTTCATGATGTTCTCTAGGGCCATTATTTTTTATCTCCGCTTTGTGCGCCGCGCAATTCGTTTTCGAACAGCATGTTTTGGTTGTTTAAAACGTTTTTAAACAGGGGCTCCATACCTTCAAGTCGCCCCCGAAGTAGTGCCATTTCTTCACGCATGAGTGCGGTTTGCGTGGCGTTTGGTAGGTGCTTTAAGTTGCTATTGATATCGACCACCATGTCACGCAGGGCAAAATGACTTTGTTTGTGCGCGGTGAATTCAATGCGATGGTTTTCCATCTTGATGTTGTTGGCTTCCCAGTGCTGCTCAAGTAACTCTTTGTGTTCGATTAACTCTTTCTTAGTCGCGAAATATCTACTCAGCGACCACAGCGCAGCGGCCCCCAGCACAACGAGCAGCATTGAGTAAAAGAACTTATTTTCAGTTATGTGAACAATGAGGGCATCCACGTTAGCGCCCTCGGTGCTTCAAATTAATCACGTCTTGCTGGCAGCTGGTGCAGCGCTGGGCGTTTAGAATGATTTTGCGGCGCTCTGTGATGTCGTCGTCGCAATCAATGCATAGGGCACGCCCTGAGTTAGACAGCTTCATGGGTGGGGTTGGTACCGCCGCGGCTTGCTTGTGGTTCATCAGCGCGGCCTCTTGCAGGCGCTGCTGTGAGTTTTGCGCTATGTCGACAATATCCATTAGTGCGTTGCTCCTTGTTTGCTGAATTTGTCCCATGTTCTAAAGCCAAACCACGCTAGCGTGGGGCTGGCAATCAGCATGGCGATTTCCCAGTTGGCCCCTGTGCCTTTATCAAATGCGGCCAGTAACTCGAATATGACAATGTAGATAACCGTGAACCAGCTATGGCGGTTAGCAATAGCGGGGCGCACGCCTTTAATATCTTTGCTTTGCAGGGTTTGTTGCTGCGCTTGGTGCATGCCTAAGTCATGATCTAACACGGCCTTTTCACGCTCGGCTGCTACCTTTTCAAGGCCAATTTTTAATTGTATGACTTCGTTAGGGTCAAGGGAGTCAACCACGGCTTGCACCTTTGCCATGCTTTCGGTGCTGTTTGGGTTTCCTTGTACTTTCTCTACGACATCAGCAATGGTTTCAGCGACGTATTCGGTGGTACCGCCTTTGCTTGAGCCAAATAGGCGAATAAGAGAGGGGCCAGCGCTGAGTAACGCTGCAATGATAGAAGTCATGATGTGATTCCTTTTATGGTGTTGCGTGCTTTTGCTAGGTAATCAAGGGGAATGCTGCTCGCTTTGCCCTGTGCGCGAATGTGCTGCTTGATTTCATCTAAGGTGACGCTGTTCCAGCCTTTGCGCCAAAAGCTGAATGCGGTGGCGTGATGGGTGGCAAGGGGCAAGTGCACACTGGTTTTGTTTTGATGCGCTTTGAGTTGCTCGGCTAACCTGTGGGCACGGCCTTTGTCGTACCATTCTTGGTTCCATTTACTGACAGCCATATGGCCCCCCATAAACGTAAAGCTGTGCTTTTTTGATGTAGTCGCTAACGGTGCCTTTGCCGAATTTGGTGTTGTAGTGGGTTTTCCAGTACCGGGCACGGCCTGCAAGCGTTGCGGGTATTTCATCTGGAATGAGTTTGTAAAAGCAGCGGGTAAACACCATGGCTTTTAGTGGGTCGTTCTCAAGGTCAATCGGTTTGAGTTCGCGCAGGTCAAACAAAAAGCAATTGCGTATTAGTTTGATGTCGTCGTAGCGGGTGCGCGCTGCCACGTCTTTCACGCCAATGGGGTCGCCTTGGGTTAACCCGAAACCCGCATAGCCGGGCGTGGGGTCAATAAAGGTGCCTAAATTGGTTTCAACGCCTGCGGTTTCAAGTAGCAGGTGCGGTGCGCTAAGCAAGCGACCATGGCCGAGCACGGTGCAAACCCGCATGGCGAGGTCAACGGCGTTTCGGTGGCTGGTTACACCATAATGGTATGTGCGATTTTCTTGGTTCATGCCGCCATCTTAGTGACGGGTAACGCGGTTTGTGTTTAGTGTGGGCTAGGGTTTTTCTGGGGTGGGCTCAATCAGAAGGATCGTGGATCAAAACGGGTGCTGGGTCAAATTTAAACGTAATAAATATGAAAAAGCCCACGATGAAAGTGGGCTTTATAATGCTTTTTTTGTGTGTCACTGATTTAATATTTCCTGAATCCTTTCTCCCTTTGTAAACAATGATGAAGCTAACTCGTCGTCTCGTTCTTGAGGGTCGACTTTTGCATAAAGCTTACCTAGCAATAATAGCTCTGTACTGATAACTCGTAATGTATTGATTTGCTCGCTGGTCATACTGCGCCTGCTGAAAGTTCCATAGTGAGTCATTAAATTACCATTTGCTATGGCGGTTGACTGTCCCTAGAAAGTTACATTTGCATAATTATTCTAAAATAATGACTATTCAGCGAGCTAATAACTATATGTTAAATGTTGGAAAACCTAGTATTGGTGGGCGCTGCTTGCCGCTAGCAGCCATTGCACTTGTGCTAGCGATTGCTGTTAATAGTAATACACATACGAATATTGATAATTTTTTCATTGTAAAACTCCATTAAATTAATTTTGGTGTGAATTCAAATTCACACCATTAATTATGCAGCGTTACGCAGATATAACAACGGTTAAGCTTTGAGCGATTTTTTTTGGATTAGACTTTGAGAATATTGAAGCACAACCCAAATAACATAAGTATTTATTGCATGCATTAGATAGGGATAAATATCGTAGAAATAAAGCGGGTTGTAATCAGTTGTATGACGAACGATGTACTCAGTAATATTTAAGCATTCAACCAATATAGGTAACCCGTATACTCGCTGCAGGGAATAATCTAATAAAATGATATTTCCATTTTTGTTGAAATATTTCCTCATTAAAAATGGGCGGTATATAAAAATATAGCGAATAACTAGGCTTATCACGATTTGACTGAATGCCCAGCTCAGGTCAGGACCATCATAGTTGCCTATATACCAATATACCTCTGCTAAAAGACTAGTTATTAACACCAAGGTAACTGAATATCTAAATCTATCGCGTGTCAGCTTGAACACGCATGTGGCGCAAGCAACGTAAATTAGGGCCTGAGACAATGGGCTTTCGTCGGTTAGATAAAAAATAAACTCTTCTGCAATTCGACCTGAAAATATAATGGCGATAACAGCCAATAGGTTTATATCGTGTCTACAGTAGAAGCCAACGACAACTAAAAACAGTGTCGATATAACATCAAACTGATACGCATTGCCAAAAGTGAGGATACCAAATACCGCACATGTAACGCCGACGAGTAATGTAATGACCTTACTGGCATATGGCTGGATGATCACGATAAGAAGGGTTTAAAAATCTTAGCTATAAAACTGGATCGCGTATTTTGCGAGACCTTTCGCTGACAAACATCCCACCAATCTGCGATAGTTTCGTATCGAATAGCTTTAATAGAATCCGATTTGTTATTTTCAATTTTGTTAATTGTTTTTCTGCTGAGACCTATGCGTTCCGCGAGTTCTTCTTGTGTGAATCCCGCTTCCAGCCTGAGCTGCTTTAGCTCGTTTCCGTCGACAAGTTCGTTACTGCTCATTTTATAATTCCCTTTGATTCATAAGCAAAAATTAACCTAATACGCGGGGATGGTAAAGTATTTTCTCAGAATTGATTAAGGGGGAAGTTGTGAAAGTTGTATCCGTTGTCTAGGCCTTCCGTGGCCTGATTGATGTTTTTACTTACATCACTTTTTAGATGTTTTATTTATAATTTTGGTATTCATGATATTGAGTTTTTTTAGGTCACGGCTGAAATTTTGTTGTTTCACATCGTAGCGCATGCACGCTGCTTTTGACGATGCCCCTTCAACTAGGTGATACAGCAATGCGTTTATCATGGCTTCGCTTCTTATTTGGGTAAATGACAGTACATCGCGCACATCGTCTTCTGTTTCTAAGCTTTGTACCAGAGGGATGATAAGTTGCTTTTCATTTTTCATTACTGACAACCTTTACAACTTTGACAACGAAGAAGCGAGTTGATAAACAATTCGCGTGTGGTTTTTCTTTGAGTTCCAGTAAATACCATCGTACTTGTCGAGCCGTGCACGGGCGGTTTTGTCGTCTTTACTTGCGCCTGCGGCTTCAAGCACGGCGGTTTTGTTTAAACCTGGCGCCACCGTTAATGCCGCTTTGACGAGGTCGATAAACTCTAAGTCTTCCTCAGTTGATTTGGCTTCGATTAAATCTCGCTCGGTGAGGGTTAGGGTGTTTGGGCAAATGTCGAATGCTTTATCGTCAATGGCGCAGCGTTCTTTTACTGCACTGAGTAGTGCCCCAATGCCACTTGATAGCTCAAGCTTTTTTAAGCGGAACATGTTATCGACACTGTTACGAATATTGTTACTGCCTTGGTAATTGCGGCCATCTTTGTTTGAGTGATGCAGCACAACAATGGTCGCGCCGGCTTCACGTATGTTCATGAGCATGTCCATAACAAGCATGATTTTGGCGTCGTTGTTGACATCACCAAAGTTACGTAATGAATCAATGATGATAATTCGCCCTTCGAATGCATGGGCGGTGGCTCTGCTTGATAGTGCGCTGAGTAAGTCGAAGGGGCTTAGCTCTGACTTTGAGCGCTGTATGTATTGTAGGTTAGGAAATTTAGCGACTAGCTTTTCGTTGACGCCTCGGTCACGCAATACCGTTAGCGGGTTATCAAAGTCAAGATAGATTACTGGCATGTGCAGGCGAGCGCAGTACTGGGCAAGGCCAAGCGCTAACCATGATTTGCCGTTGCCGCCGTCAGCGTAAATCATTGTGATCATGTTTTTAGCCAAAAAGCCTGGTAAGACGTATTCGGTTTCGTCGTTGAAGTCGTTTTGCGTCAGGGTGGCAGCGTTTAAAAAGTCGAACATGTAGTGTTATTCCTCTAATAATATTTGATAATTTTTTCGATGAGCTCGGGCGCGAGCTTTGTTTAATGCGCGTTTTTCTATTTCCCATATGCGGCTGATTGAACACCCGCAGACATCTGCGATGTCGGGCAGGGTCCATGTGTGTTCTGGTGGTGATATGGCGCAGATAATTGCGAGCGCCAAATCAAGGTCAGCACCAGAAACGGCAGGCTTTTTCATTAGTCTTCATCAACGAAGTGTGAATCAATCGGTGTGACAACCAATTGAACTTGGCAGCGCTGGCCGTTAATCAATTTGGTGCTGAGCCATAGCCGTGCTTCGGCATCGTCTTGCGCTACCTCTTCGGTGAGCTCGTTGACCATCGTGTTCAGTAAAGGGGATTGGCGTTCGAGTTCGGTTAAGCGCATTTCTTCGAGCTCGTAATCTGGGTGTGTGTGAGTTTGCATATGTGGCCTATATAAGTTTGGGTTGAATTTTTGCCAGATGTGCTTGGCGTTTCACGCGTAAAATTTTGTATACCTCGATTTGATTCAGCTCGGGGCAGAACTCATTGCGGACTCTTTCTACTGTCCAGCCGTTTGAGTGCCACAACTTGAACATGTGTATGTCGCGCAGCTCTTGTTTGAGCCTGTCGCCACGTGGTAGGTAGCGACACTCGCCGCCTTCGTAGTGGGCGATTTCTGCGATGATGGCGCAGCTAAGCTGATAGGCTTGGTCGTTGTGAATGCCTTGCTTTTGTAAGCGGCGTTCGACGATTAGCACTAAGTCCCAAAGGTGTTCTTTATAGCGTTTGGCGGCATTGACTTTGTCGTTTGCCATTTCGGGTAGGTGTTCAAGCAGTTGATCAAAGTCTTCGCTGAATTCAAACCCTGTTTGCGACTCTGGTTTATTCGTCATGATTGCGATCCCTTCTTGCTTTGCGTATTGCGTTTAGGCGATTAATGAGAGGGTCATTCGTTTTGGCTTGGTAGCCTTTGCTGGCATGAGGCATGTCAGGTACCGGCAATGCGGGCAATATTGTTGGCAGGGTGCCGGTTTTGTGTTCGAACACGGCTTTTTTGTATTCACCGCGTAAGCGCTTTTCAAAACTTTTAGCCACTTCTTGTAGGCATTGCTTACCGCAGCGCTGATTAATAACGGCGATGAACTGGCTTTTAAATACGTAGTCTGGGTTGGTTCGGTATTTACCGTGGCGGTCAACTATGGCTTTTAGGGTTTCGTCGAACGTGGGAATGCCCAGCGCTTTTGCGTTATTACAAAGCTGTAAAAATTCGGGCAGTTCAGGTGGCCAATCAATGCCGGTGGCGATAATTTCACGTATTGCGGTGGCGACTTGCCCAGCGGTAATGCGTTGCTGTTGAAATGCCATTAGCCACATACGTTTGGTTGCGTTGACTTCATTGTCTGAGCCAAATCGACTGGCGTATTTCCTACCGAAGATGAGTTTCATTTGTCCGAATGCCTGGTTAACAAGTTGCGCATCATGATTCGTGGCTGTTTGCCCAGTCGGTTCCCTCGATGTCGAGGATGGCTGAGCTAACTGCTGATTTGCTATTTGAATGAGGTCTTGTGGCGATTGCATTGGTCTGCATTCCTGTGTTGGTGTCCCATCCTTGGATACTGGTTAAAACTTTCGTCAAATATTTGTGATTGCTCAGGGGCTTGGTGTCACCGCTTTCATTGCGACTGTTTGCAATGTTGCTAACGGTTTGGTCAAGCGCCTGACATAGCGCCTGTGAGTTGTTGGTCATGTCGAGCACTTCGTTTAGTAAGCGCAGGGCGCGACCATTGTTTAAATCGGATTTAAACGGGCGAAACAGGCCTAAGTAACTCAAGCAGCTGGTTGCAATAGCGGGGGTTAATCGTGCAACCACTGCCATCATTTCTCGGGCTGCTTCGTCTTGGCCTACAGCTTCAAGATTGACGTGATGGTGACAAACGGGGCAGCGACCTAATTTCATTTAGCGCGGGCCTCGTTATTGACGTTTTCAAACAACCAAACCAGCCCTTCGTATGTGAGTTTGTACACGGGGATGTCGTTTGTGCGCTCATGGCCATTGGCGACGAGCCATTTTAAGAGCTCGCGCTTGTGCCACTGCTTAAGCATTTCGAGCACTTTGCTGGCGAGATACGCGTTTAGCCATTTGACGGCGTCAACGCCTACGCCTTTATTAAGCTTTGCTGACATGCGCTTGGTGTATGCGTCGAGTGCGTCTTCTGAGCTGTCACGCACGAAACCGTGATTAGCCATGGTTATCCAGATGGCACGAATTTTGTCGATTTCTGGCACTTTTGCTTGACCACCCGGTGGCGATAAGCGGCGAGACGTTTTGGCCTTTTTGGGTTTAAACCCTTTTGATTTGAAGGCATCTAACACCGCTTGCAGCTCATTTTCGTTCATGTTTGCGCAGCTGGTTTTGCCGCTGGTTGCTGTGGCTAGCGCTTGACGATAGGTGTCGTCGTCTAGCCCTAGCTGTTTTTTGGCAATATGAATTTTTGCAATTAGTGGCTTACTCATTGATTTGCCCCTCTAAGAAAGGCGGCCACCAACACCAAAATTACGCAGTAGGCTAGCGCGAACGCGAAACCTATGTGGTCAAAGTGTGCGGCACCAAGCGCGCACAGCACTAACACAAATACTAAAATACCCATGGTCATCTCCTTTGTTGGTTAATCAAAAAATGCTCGGTGAACACGTTTTGATTAACGCCCTTTTAAAAGGGCGTTAAAGGGTGGTTAGGCTTTGGCTATGTCGAGCGGAATTTGCACGTATTGGCCATCATCTTCGCGGTAGAACGCACGGAAATACGTGGTGGTGAAGTCGTATTCAATGGCGTTGTCTAGAGCTTGCATGGCCTTTTCCCAAAGTTCGTCTGGGGTGTCGAGCTTGAGCTTTCGAACGCGCTGCAGGTCGGCAATGTTGTAATTGCCTTTTGCGTCGGTGCGAAAGTACTTACGAACGAATGCTTGTAGATTACGGTTGCTGCCTTTTGACCAGCCGGCTAGGCATTGGTCAACTAACTGCGTGGCAACCACCATGTGTTCATTTGTGGTGAGGCGGTCTTGCTTAGAGCGTTCAATGCGCAGCTTTTTGTCATAACTGAGTAGTTTGACGTTGCCTTTCTTGCCGCCCACTTTGACTTCGTAAAGGTCGCTTAGGGTATTGATGTGCTGCTCGAAGCGTTTGGCGAACTTGGCTTTCAGTGCTTGAATCTCATCTGCGAGGGCGGCGGCTTCACGTGACATTTCACGCACTAGCTGATCGCGCAGCAGCTCATGCTCCTTTACGTTTTCTAGTTTGTTCATATTGCCGTGCTCATCGAGTATAAAACCGTTCACGGGCTTGACGCTGGCTAGTTCATGTACGGTGTCAATGATGCGTTTTGTGGTTGTTTGCATGGTGATTCCTTAGTTGATGTTTGTGTCTGTTTGCCATTGAACAGTGCAGCCGTGAACACGGGCTTGCATGTTGTAATGGCGACCAGTGGCATTGCCGACGACTTTGATGTATGTGCCTTGTAAGCCTCGCGGGGGCGGGAGTATGTCAATCACGCTGCCCTTGTCGGCGATGCTCATGCCAACAATGGCGCAGCCTAGTTTGTCGAGGTGGTCGAGGGCTTTTCCCGCTTTAACAACGCGAGCCCTAAACGAGTTGGTGAAACGATTAGACGGCATAGTCATTACCCTCGCTGTTTGGTAGTCCGGTGTGGACAGTTCATGCAGGCGCGAAACAATTTCACGCGCTGCGGGTTTGAGAATGAAAACGGCTTTAGTTGCTCGGCGTTACAGCGTCGAACGGCTATTTCACCGAGGACAGGGCAGACAACACTGATGCTTGTATAAGCACTGAGTACTTTGGCTTCGATGTTGTCTAAGTTGCCTGGATACTTTTGGTTGAGTACCTGTGACAAAGTGGTTTTGCTGATTCCTGTTGTTTCTTCAACCATGCGGCGACCTTGTTGATCCACCTTGAGGTTGAGTAGTTCTAACCAGTGCATTTTTCGATTTCCTTTTCGATTTTTTCAGCTGGCAGAGGCACCAATTCGTTACGATTTTGGTCGCGTAATCCTTTCGCACTCATCACTGGGTATTTATGCCCAGTGTTTACCAGCAATAAATAGCGATTTTGGTGCCCACGGCGTTTGGCCATTGACGTGCGAACGTTCTGCCTTCTGACTACGGCTACATATTTGTAGCGACGTAAATCGCTGATGTATCGTTCGACGCTGCTTTTTGAACATTCAGCAGCGGCCATGATGTCGGCGATTGTGAAGGTTTGGTAAAAGCGCATGGCTTGCCATACGCGCTGGCGAATACATACCTTGCGTGGGCTCGTTGCGTTTTTACCGGGCAGATGAGGTGTAACCCCTTCAACTGGCGCATAAACTGCGCCGTTGTACCCTCGGCGCAATGACGTAATTGCGCCGAGTTTGGTTAAGTGGCTAATGATCATCTGTGCTTGTTTTAACGTGATATCCATATCACGTGACAAATCCTTACTGCCGAATTCGCCACGGTTTTTAATCCACTCCCAACTACGCTGGCTGAGTGTTTGTGCCATGGATTAAAATTCCCCCGCTGGGAAGAATGGACGGTCTGCCCATTGGCTTTGACTGATGCTGCTGATGCTGTTACTGCGACAGAACTTTTCGATGTAGCCAAGGCCAACCGTGATGCGACGAAAGTTGCCTTTCGATGCTTTTAGTAGCTGCTCTAAAAGGTCTTGGTTGATAGTGCAGTTTTCGACTAGGTCATTCGACATGATGGTGATGTCGTCTAGGTCAGCTGGTTTAAATTCAACGTGTTGACTGATGCGACTGAGCAGCTGTGGCAAGCGCTTGATTTTCTTTGGAAGCTGCTCGTAACCGATCAATATGATGGGAACATTTGCTAGGTCATAGATGTCACGAAGTGTTTCTAAAACAGGTACTTTCTCGGCGAGGTAATCTGCTTCATCAATGAATACTGGCTTATTTTGAAAGGCTAACTCGCGAACAATAAAGTTCAGCATGTCGGCACGTCGACTGCGGGCTTCAAGCCCTAGGTCTAACGCTAAGCGCTCTAAGAATGTGCCAAGGGTGTCCGCGCTTAAGCATCTGACTAAAATGCCGTCAGCATGACTAAACAACCATGCTCCTGCGGTTGTTTTACCTAGCCCTGCTTTGCCTGAGAACATGCCCATTGCTGGGGTTCCATCCATCGCGGCTTCGGCAACGTTTTGGTATGCATCGAAGGCGGCTAAGATGTTTTTTGTACGAGCTGTAGTAGATTTCATAGTTTCTCTCTATTTAGTTTGTGCTGCTGGTTTGATGAGTTGATCCAATAGACGCGCTGCAGCGGTATGTTCGCGACGATATTGGGTAAGCCATGCGGCTTCGTTTACGGAAAGCGGTGCTTGCAATTGGCGCTCTGTTAAATATCGCGCCTTGTGATGGTCATTGTTAAAAACGGGCTCTGATGAGCTGTTTTCTAAATCGTGAATGGCTTGAAGTTGCTTACGACGCTGCTCAAACTCTGATAAGCGCTCTTGGCTGTAACCTGATTCAACTTGGTTATCAATTGCGCTTTCAGCGCCTTTGGTGGCTGAGGTTTCAACGGTGGTCGAAGCTTTCGGAAATGCTTCAAGAGCGCTGTTTTGATTTGTGCGGTAATCAAGGTAAGTTTGAGCGGCGTCACTAACGTCGTGCTTTTTAGCGAGTGATTTGAAGTGTCGACGTTGCTCGGTGAGCTGTGCACGTTGGATTTTTTTTGCTTCCATGGCGTGAGCCATGGTGATGTCTTGGCCTGCAATTTCAGGATTGACAGCTTCACAAATGAAGTGCCCATGCAGTGCATGAAAGACAAATATTTTGCCGACGTCTTGCGGGTTCCAGCGACAGAAAACACGATCACCAATATAAGCTCCGAGCTCAGCATGAATATAGCTACCACCTTCAATACTGATACCATTCGATTTTGTAACAGTTCGAAAACCATTGCCTGGTACCGGGCTAAGAAGAACATCAAGTACGCGTTCGCTTGATACGCGACGTATTGATTGCTTATGGCGTGTGTATTGTTCAAACGGGGTGCATTTGATACCGCTATGAGTGCAGTTGTGATAGTGGCCGTCTACCCATTGGTTCATTTTCGCTTCGAATTCTTCTGCGGTTAGCGATACGTCGATACCAACACGCTCAGCGCCTTTTTCTTTTCGCTCGACTAGTTTTTCAGCAAAGGTAAGGCGTGAGCTTATGCGCTCTCTGTCAACTACATTGTGACCAATGTAGCCTTGTATTAGCTCTGCAATACCGTGACTGAACGTTCTAAAGAAGCGCTCGATAAACGGCTTCTCCCAACCGGAATACGGGTTGGTGATGTCGTTATGTATGTCCAGCGAATTCCAAACAGTTGAAATGTGGTGTGATAGATAGTCTGAGCCGTTATCTGTTCTGGCTACTTCTGGTAAACCCCAGTCAAGAATGGCGTGACGAATAAGAAGGGCGATACCTTCGGCGTTAGATGTTGGTTTTAAAACCAGCTTTACACGACGCGTGAATACGTCGATTACACCCACGATGCTGTACCGGCCATCCTTAAGCATGACGTCAGCAGGGGTTGAATCGAATTCCCAAAGTTGGTTGATGCGGGTGACGTCAATTGACATGTTGCCGAAGGCCACCATGCGTTTGTTTTGCCAGGCACTTGGATCAAACATCGACATATAAAGTGCTTGGTTTTGTTCTTTCCAAGAGCTTAACCATGCTCGGCAAGTGCTGGGCGCAGGAATTGTGTACTTTTCTGAGAATTCTGCCTCCAGCATATCGGCTAGACGCTCGCCTTTAATGTGGGGGTACTCATGTATCAGCGCTATGCAATATTCTTTTAGCTCTGGGGTTGAGTCGATAATTCCATTGCCTTTCGTTTTTCCGTAGTTCCCGGCTAGTGCAGTAATGCCATTTTTGTTTAGGGCTTTTTCCCAGCGTATGAGGGATGCAAGACTGATTGTTCTGTTGAATTCAGATTGGTATTGCGCAACGTCTGGATCCTGCTTGTTGTAGAGGTCACAAAACTGAGTAAAGGCAATTATCTTGGTCGTAGAGGTGTTTCGCTGGTAATTTTTAGCACCATTAATAATGCTGAATTTTGCTAGCGCTCTGTCCCGTTGTTTGCCATTGATGCCAGCGAACTCAGCAAGGGACTCTTGTTTGGTTTTAAGGGCAACTTCACGATCAATGGCTTGGGTGTTAGTTACGAACCGCCCTGCGCTAGCCCCTTTCACAGTGGCACCGCTTTCAGACTCCATATTTCTCAGTGCTTCACGAATATCGCTCGGCAATGACGCAAAAACATAATGAGGGATTTGTCCACCACGACCAGGCTTTAAAACAGACGCCCAATTGTCTTTATTGGCGCGTGTTCTGATTGTTCTGTCGTTTACACCAACGGCAGCGGCTATTTGTTTAGCTGTAAATGTATTTTCCATAACTATTCCCCGCCCTCAGTGCAGACGGTGTCGTCATTTTGTCTTTTGTTTTCTGTGCTTTTTGCGTAGAGTCCTTTTCTACGTGTGCCATCTTCGTTGTAGCGAGATGGCCATATTTTTTGAGGGGTAGTGCATAAGGCATCAGCGATTATTTTCTCTGACTTCTTATACGGACGATGAAGTGCTTGCTGCACTGCGTATGGGCCTGAGCCACTTTCTAAACTCAATCGACGCAAACTAGTGTTGCTCTTTTTGAGTTCAGAAACGATGTCTGCTGGGTGCCAATCGTTACTGGGCATATTGTATTCCTTACAAATTAGCAGTTAGTTAAAGACACGTTTGTGTCCACAGGTGGACATATATTTGTCTTTATTTTTTGATTGGTCAATACCGTGTGGACATGTTTTTGTCCTTTCGCTGATATCTAATTGATTAATAAATGTATTTTTTTGTTGAGTTACTACTATGAATGCGAGTGAGTTTTGCGGTTTTATCTTTAATTTAAGAAAATCTGCCATTGAAAGGACTAAATTCACTGAAATTTACCCTTGGCATGTGAACACGATTAAGGGATATGAAAAGGACCGACTACCTGACGTTGATTACTTATATGCTCTAGCTGAAGTGACGCATTTTGATTTCTACGAGCTAATTCGTATGAGATTGAGGGCGGGAGTGTTATCCAGGCATGAAGGATACGTATTTAACAAGCCACCGTTTATCGATGAGGCAAGCAAGCCTGAAAATGTAGAGCTTGAAGTGAGCAACGACACAATGAGCCCAACAATCAGCCCTGGAGCGACGATTACGATTGATAAAAAACAAACATCAATTATCCAGGGGAAAATATATGCGTTTGAATTTAATGGTGAGATTACACCAAGACGAGTGCAGCGAGGTTTGACAGGGGAATTGACATTAATTTCGGATAATCCGATGTATGACAATATACGGCTGGATAAACACGAAACAGATAGCGCGATAGTAATTGGTCGTGTCATATCGTGTTTAAACCCTCTTTAAAATCCTTTAAAGCCGGATCTAAACTTCATTTAAACACCTAAAACATGATCCGACTTACAACTCCCCCTAATTAGCCCTTAATTATCACATACCCCATATATACCGTGTTGTGCGTCGAAGTCGGATCCTCCCCCCGAAGTCGGATCACATGATCCGACTTTAATAACAAGCACCAGGAAGTCTCTCAGGGGGATTTGGCTACGTGTCAAACAATTATATTGCTACGCACGCCTTATTTAAACTGAGTTGCGTTGAGAGTTCGAATTCTAAGGAAGGAGCCGATCCGGCTTTATCAATCTAACGTGCGGTTTTTTACTATCTCTAGGTTTTTATCAAACTGACCAGTTTTTGACTATTAATAAAATAGACTCCTATTTTTCTCTACAGCCCTTTGTTGGCGCGTAATTTCTCACATTTTCCCGCCAAATTTTATTTGTTCCCATATTTATCAATCTAACTAATCAATTACAGCGGATTGACCTTGCGTGCCAACTGGTACAAAAGGTTGGTACAA
>TARA_R100000687_G_scaffold762_1_pt1 | contig 101036 bp, 89 predicted proteins | sample TARA_R100000687 | Tara Oceans TARA_R100000687 (sample SAMEA2622685) | marine metagenome | biome: marine biome (ENVO:00000447); feature: mesopelagic zone (ENVO:00000213); material: "saline water (ENVO:00002010), including plankton (ENVO:xxxxxxxx)" | depth 600 m
AATGGCTCCGCCTGCTGGGCTCGAACCAGCGACCCATTGATTAACAGTCAATTGCTCTACCAACTGAGCTAAGGCGGAATGGTGTTAACCGAGGCCGCGTATGATAATGACGCGCCCCATACAGGTCAACAGCTCGCGGGGTATTTTTCGCAATCTGGCCTGCCCCCGTCTGCGGCTGCAAATCGCCTGCCAGTGGCTCATAATAACTGGTTCGCGAATTATCGGGCCTTTTCTCCATGTCCAAGCCGTTCAAAGTGCATTCCAGCTACGCCCCCGCCGGTGACCAGCCCCGGGCCATCCGGGAACTTGTGGAAGGCGTGAACGCAGGCCTGGCGTCCCAGACACTGCTCGGGGTGACCGGCTCCGGGAAAACCTTCACCATGGCCCATGTGGTGGAGCAGCTGCAGCGTCCCACCATCGTCATGGCCCACAACAAGACGCTGGCGGCGCAGCTCTACGGCGAGTTCAAGGAGTACTTCCCGGACAACGCCGTCGAGTACTTCGTGTCCTACTACGATTACTACCAGCCCGAAGCCTACGTGCCTTCATCGGACACCTTCATCGAGAAGGATGCGTCCGTGAACGAACATATCGAGCAGATGCGCCTGTCGGCGACCAAGGCGCTGATGGAGCGTTCGGATTGCCTCGTGGTGGCCACGGTGTCGGCGATCTACGGTCTCGGTGACCCGAAGTCCTATTTCAAGATGGTGCTGCACCTGTCGCGCGGCGAGATGATTGATCAGCGCCAGGTGCTGCGTCATCTCGCCGAGCTGCAGTACACCCGCAACGATGTCGACTTCCATCGTGGCACCTACCGCGTGCGCGGCGACGTGATCGACATCTACCCCGCAGACTCCGAGCGCGAAGCGGTGCGCGTGGAGCTGTTTGATAATGAGATCGACAATCTCTACTTCTTTGATCCCCTGACAGGTGTGGTCGAGCGCAAGGTGCCGCGGGTGACCATTTTTCCAAAGAGCCACTACGTGACCTCGCGCGATGTAATGCTGGAAGCCGTTGCGCACATCGAGGCCGAGCTCGAGCAGCGTGTTGCGCAGCTCAAGGAGAATGACAAGCTCGTTGAGGCGCAGCGCCTGCAGCAGCGTACGCGCTACGATGTCGAGATGATCCGCGAACTCGGTTACTGCAACGGTGTGGAGAACTATTCGCGCTACCTGTCGGGTCGTGGGCCGGGCGAGCCGCCACCAACCCTGTTCGAATATCTGCCGCAGAATGCGCTGGTGATTATCGACGAGTCCCATGCCACCATTCCGCAGATCGGCGGCATGTACCGCGGTGACCGCTCCCGCAAGGAGACGCTGGTCGAGTACGGCTTTCGCCTTCCCTCTGCGCTGGACAACCGACCACTGCGCTTCGAGGAGTGGGAGCGGCTGGTGCCGCAGGCCCTGTTTGTCTCTGCGACGCCCGGCCCCTACGAGCAGGAGCACGCCGGGCGCACGGTGGAACAGGTGGTGCGCCCTACAGGCCTCATCGACCCGGAACTGGAGGTGCGCCCCGCGACGACCCAGGTGGACGACTTGCTGCAGGAGATCCACAGCACCGTCGCAACGGGTGACCGCGTCCTGGTGACCACACTGACCAAGCGCATGGCGGAGGACCTCACCGAGTACCTCACGGAACACGGTGTCAGGGTGCGTTACCTGCACTCGGATATCGATACCGTAGAGCGGGTGGAGATTATTCGCGACCTGCGTCTGGGTGAGTTTGACGTCCTGGTGGGCATCAACCTGCTGCGCGAAGGCCTGGATATGCCCGAAGTTTCGCTGGTGGCGATCCTCGATGCCGACAAGGAAGGTTTCCTGCGTTCTGACCGGTCTCTTATCCAGACCATCGGGCGCGCGGCGCGCAACCTCAAGGGTCGGGCTATTCTTTATGCCGACAAGGTAACCGGGTCGATGGAGCGGGCGATGGCGGAAACCGCCCGACGCCGGGAGAAGCAGCTGGCGTACAACACCGAGCACGGTATTACCCCCGTGGGTGTAAACAAGTCCGTCAAGGACATCATGGAAGGGGCGCGACGCATGCCCACCCGGGGCCGCGCCAAAGGCAACAAGGTGGCCGAGCAGTCGTTGGCGTTCAGCGCGGATATTGCCCGCCTCAGCCCGGCGGCCCTCGCGCGGAAATTGCAGCAGATGGAAGCGCAAATGCAGGAACATGCGCGCAACCTGGAATTCGAGCAGGCCGCAGCGCTGCGCGACCAGCTGGCAGAGGCCCGCCAGCTCGCATTTCTCAGCTGACCCGTTCGTCGTCCCGGGGCAGCAGCAGGGTAAACACGGCACCGCTGCCATTGTCCCCGGTCGCGGCGTGCGCGCTGCCATGGTGATATTCGGCGATCAGGCGAACCACATACAGCCCCAGCCCGAGGTGCACCGAGTCGGCACTGCGTGATTCGCGCAATGAGACCATAGCCTCGAAGAGGCGACCCTGCATGTCGGAGGGCAGGGCAGGGCCGCTGTTGCAGACGCTGATTGCCCAGTCCGGCCCCTGCGGTAGCAGGCGCACTGCGATTTCGCTGCCACGGGGCGCAAACGATGCGGCGTTGTCGACCAGTTTGTCCAGCGCCTGAACCAGCAGGTCGGCAGCCCCGGTTACCCAGGCGCTCCCGCAGGGTACGGAAAGCGCGACAGTGTGCTCGCGGTATACGTTGCGATAGGCGGCACACAGTGACTCCAGCAGTGGCACCAGGTCCAGTCGCGTGACATCGCGCTGGCGCAGGCTTTCTTCCAGCCGCGTCGCCTCGGTCATGGCGTCGAGTATTCCGCTCAGGCGCGACAGGCCCTGGCGTGCGCGCTGCACGTAGACGTCGCGCTCGCCGGCCAGTTCGTTGGCGGCCAGGTTGTCCAGTGATGACTGGATGACGGCGATGGGGGTGCGCAGCTCGTGGGACAGTTTGCGACTCAGGGTACGCAGGTATTCATTGTACTCATGCAGTTCTTCCAGCAGGCGCGCATAGCTGCGCGACAGGTCGCCGATTTCGTCGCGCGCGCGGCTGCGCGGGAAGCGCGAAAGTTGCACACCTTCACGGCCGAGAACGCGGCTTGCCGCTAGGCTCAGGCGTCGTATGCGCCACGACAGCACGCTGGCGAACAGCAGCAGGCCCAGCGCCGCCGAGGCGAGTGTCAGGGCGCTGTAGCCGAGCAGGCGGCTGAACGCCCGGTCGGTGAGCGACAGATACTGCTCACTGTTCTGCTCCACCACAACAGCACCGATCACCTGTCCCGCATCGCGCACCGGGGCGGCGCCCGCCAACAGGTGCCGCCCTGCGCTGTCCGAGCGGTACCAGTGCTGAACGGTTGTTCCCGCCAGTGCGGCGTTGATTTCTTCCCCTTGCAAATAACCATTCCCTTGTGGCGCTGCCCTGTTGTCAGTGACCTCTTCCGCCAGTATGCGTCGGTATATGGCCTGCAGCAGCCAGAAGGTGTCTCCGTCATCATCGGTGCGGTCCGCGGCGGGTGCCAGCGCCTCCGCGAGTAATCGTCCGTGCCGGTCCGTGACGCGGAGCCGCTGGCCCGGCTGTGCGAACCGCGCCAGATCGGCTTGCAGTGCCTGCGGCGGGTAGATTAGCCAGGGCGGTGCCGTGAGGTCCATGGGGTCGGTATTGCCGGCGGTACGCCAGCCGCTGCTGCGATGCCCGTCGACATCAATGGCATACACACCGAGGCGTTGTCCGGTTATCGACAGTGGCAGTGCGAGCTCCAGCGCATAGCCCTCGCGGGTGTCCTGCCAGAAACCGCGAATCTGCCCGGCATCCACCCCGGGATGGCGCGGGCTGGCGTACTGGGCGCGCACGCTGCCGGGGGCGGGGGTGGCGATGACATAGTCCTGGCGCCTGTTGTCCAGCCAGGTGCGCAGTATCAGCCGGTCACCGTTGGGCTCCGGGCTCAGCCCGGGGTCGTGATAGGTGACGGACTCGTCTGTCACCTGCAGCATCAGGTAGAGCGTGCCGCCGTGCACGCCCGCGCGGTAGTTCAGGCGGGGCACGCGGGTCTCCAAACTGCTGTAGCGCCCCTGAATGGACGTGTCCCAGCCATCTTCATAGCCGTCCAGAAGCGGGGGGCTGTCCAGCATGGGCGCATACAGCGAACCGTCGGGATCATCCGCCGTGCGCAGACGTTCGCGGTTGGGATACAGGGCATCGGGCCGCTCGGCGAGGCTGGCGGCAACGGCGGTAGCGGCTGCGGCGACCGCCTGTGCCTGCCCCTGGCGCAGGGCGATCTCCATTTCCCGCAGGAACTGGCAGCCGGCCCAGGGCAGGGTCAGCAGCAGGAGGCTGACCAGCACGAGTTGTCGACGCAGGTTCACGCCCTAGCTGTCCTGCCAGCGATAGCCCATGCCGTAGGCGGTTTCGATGCAGTCGAAGTCGGGATCGAGTGCGGCGAACTTGCGGCGAATGCGCTTGATGTGCGATGTGATGGTGTTGTCGTCCAGTACGACATTGGCACTGTCCATCAACTGCTGGCGGTTCTTCACATGCCCGGGGTGCCGCGCCAGCGTGTGCACCATCCAGAATTCCGTGACGGTCAGGGGTACCGGTGTGCCGCTCCAGTGTGCGGTCATGCGCTCCAGATTGAGGCTCAGCGCGCCTTGCTCGACGACGTGCTCCTGTAGCTCCGGTGTCCGCAGTGCCTGCACTCTTCGAAACAGGGCAACGATGCGCGCCAGCAGGTGCGCCTGGCTGATGTTCTTGGTCAGGTAGTCGTCGGCGCCCAGGCGCAGGCCGGAGATGACATCCAGTTCACTGTCGCGCGCTGTCAGGAAGACGATGGGCACCACCGGACACAGGCTGCGCAACTCGCGGCACAGTTCAAAACCGCCTTCGATGTCATCCCCCAGTCCCACATCAATGATGGCGAGATCGGGCAGCTGGCGACGGAACGCGTCGCTGGCACTGCGCCGGTCGCCGAACAGCGATACCCGGAAGCCCTGGCGCTGCAGGGCATCGCGGTAATTCGCGGCCAGTGCGGCCTCGTCTTCGACAATGGCAATGTGGTGTCGCATGCAGTGCTACCCGCCGGGAGAGGCTGCCATGGTTCCAGAATCGGGCCGCCCGCTCAAGCGCTGCCACAATTGGTCACAATTCAGCATCAGCCTGCCACAGTGATGCCATCAGATCGACAGCTCCCGGCGCTTCAATAGCGCTGTCTATTACTGAGGGAGAGGTTACGATGGCGATGCATCTGTTGAATCGTGGCGGCACAGAGGAGGTCCTGCTGTGGGTCTGTTTCCGGATCCTGCCGCGATGGCTGGCGGCTTTGGTTTGCCTGTTGGCAGTGAGCGCGGGCACGGCACGAGCCGGCATCGACGAAGCCCCCGGCTCCGGCCAGCTGCTGCTCCAGCACCCGGGATTGCCGCCCGTGCCGGCATTGCTCCAGCACAGCCGCTTCGACGTGCAGGTGGCGGGCATGGTCGCGGTGGTGCGGCTGGAGCAGACTTTCGAGAATGCCAGTGCCGATTGGGTGGAGGGCGTCTATGTTTTTCCGCTGCCGGGTGATGCGGCAGTGCGCGCCATGGACATGCGCGTGGGTGACCGCCGCATTGTCGGCCGGGTGCGTGAGCGGCAGGAGGCGCAGGCGATGTATCGACAGGCGGCCAGCAGCGGGCGCAAGGCCAGCCTGGTCTCGCAGCAGCGGCCCAACCTGTTCCAGAATCGGATAGCGAATGTAGCACCCGGCGAGACGGTGACGGTGGTTCTGGAGTTCGTGCAACCGGTAGCGTTCGCCGACGACGTATTCAGCCTGCGGCTCCCCATGACACTGACTCCGCGCTACATTCCCGGGGTGTCACTGCCGCGGGAAGATGGGGAGCCAGCGGCGCCGGACTATCTGGGGTGGCACCCGGCCACGGACCAGGTGCCTGATGCGCCACTGATCACGGCCTGGCAGCACCCCGCGGAAGGCTCCGATGCCCTGCCGCTGAACCCGGTTTCGATTGCGGTCGAGCTCAATGCCGGTTTGCCCCTCGCTCGCGTGGACACGCCCAGCCACGCCATGCGCCTGTCGCGCGACGGGAACCGCTATGCACTGCAGCTGGCGCGCGGCCCCAGTGAGATGGACCGGGATTTCGTGCTGCGCTGGACGCCCGTCACCGGCAGCGAACCCCGGGCTGCCTTGTTCACGGAAGCCGTAGACGGGGATCACTACGGAATGTTGCTGGTGGTGCCGCCCGGGCTACAGCGGGCAGCGGACACGCCCCCGCGTGAACTCGTGTTCGTGGTGGATACCTCCGGTTCAATGGGCGGCGTGCCGCTGCAGCAGGCGCGCCAGAGCCTCGCCGCTGCGCTGGATGGACTCCGCCCCAGCGATCACTTCAATATCATCGCCTTTGACCATGGGTACCGGTCTCTGTTTCAGGAGGCACGCGCGGCGTCTGCAGACGCGCTGCAGCGAGCGCGCCGGTTTGTCGGCAGGTTGGAAGCCGGGGGCGGTACCGAGATGCTGCCGCCCTTGCGGCATGCCCTTGGCCAGGGGCGCGACAGCAGCGGTGAACGGCTGCGCCAGATTGTGTTTCTCACCGATGGTGCGGTGGGAAATGAACAGGCGATTATCGACATGATCGCAGCGCAACTGGGCGCTTCCCGCCTGTTCACCGTGGGTATCGGCTCGGCGCCGAACAGCTGGTTCCTGCGCAAGGCCGCGGAGCTGGGTCGCGGCCGTCACCTCCATGTGGGGGAGTTGAGTGAGATCAGCGCGCAGATGGACGCGCTGGTGGGGTATCTGGCGGCCCCCCTGTTGACCGATGTGCAGGTGCACTGGCCGCAGGCGGTTGTGGACGCGGCTGGCCCGGTGCCGGACCTGTACGCGGGGGCACCGCTGGTGCGCAGTGTGCGCTTCAATACGCCACCGCAGGGGGGTGTGATCCGGGTGACGGGTAACCTGGCCGGCCAGCCCTGGCAGCAGGAGCTGATGCTGGACGGGCAGACACGGTCGGCAGCCCCCGGGGTCGGCAGCCTGTGGGCGCGTGCACGTATACAGGCGCTGCTGGATGAACGCTTCACCGGCACCCGTGAGGAGGTGATCAGGGCCAATGTCCTCGCGGTCGCGCTGCAACATCAGTTGCTGAGCCCCTACACCAGTTTTATCGCCGTAGAGGAGCGGGTGCAACGCCCCGCCGATGTGCCGCTGAAACCCGACGCCGTGCGCAATACGCGTCCACGTGGACAGGATCCGCAGGGCTTTGCCTATCCGCAAACCGCAACCACTGCCGCGGCGAAACTGTTTATCGCCTGCCTGCTGTTGTTCTTTGCCCTGCTGGTCTGGGTGATGCGCGGACCGGAGCTGGACCATGTGCCCGATGACGCTGCCCAATAAGCAGTGGCGCCGAGTGCTGCTGATGCTGGTGCTGCTGCTGGCAGCCTGGCAACTCGCCGGCGCCGGGTGGATACACGCCAAGGCCATGCTTGCCCAGCACCTGCTGGCACGCGCCTGGGAGCATACCCGGGAGGAGGGCGTGCCGCACAAGCCCTGGCCCTGGGCAGACACCTGGCCGGCGGCACGCCTGCAGGCACCTGCATTGGGCGCTGACTACCATGTGCTCGCCGGCACTTCCGGTCAGGCGCTGGCCTTCGGTCCGGGGTTGCATGAAGCTTTCGACGGGTCAGCGGAGCGCTGGACTGTTATCGCCGGACATCGCGACACGCACTTCCGCTTCCTGCAGGCGCTGCAGCCCGGCATGACCCTGCGACTGGAGGACATCGCAGGACGGGTTCGACACTTTCGGGTGGTTGCCATCCGTGTGGTGGACAGCCGTGTGGAGACGCTGCAGCCGCCTGCATCAGGCGCCGACGGCCTGCTGCTGGTGACCTGCTATCCCTTTGACAGCTGGCAGACCAACGGGCCGCTACGCTATGTCGTTGAGGCGCAGCCTAGTCCAGCAGCTCGCCGACCTGTTCGGGACTCAGGGGATGGCTGAAATAGTAGCCCTGGCCCTGAATACCGTGCTGGTGGCGAATAAAATCGGCCTGCTCTGCATTCTCGATGCCCTTGGCGACGACCTTCATGCCCAGTGCCCGGCCCATGGCGATCACGGTGTTGGCAATGATCGCCTGCTCCGGGTCGCCCGGTACGTCGCGCATGAAAGCGGCGTCAATTTTCAGCGTTGTGACGGGCAGGGCGCGCAAGTACTCAAGGGCGGCGTAGCCCGACCCGAAGTCATCCACAGCGATGTCGACGCCCAGGGCAATCAGCGCCTTCAGGCAATCCCTGGCCACCGGTCGCTCGCCCAGCAGGGCCAGCTCCTTGATTTCGATCTGCAGATGATGGGCGGGAATGGCATAGTCGTGCAGTAGGCTGGCCACGGCCTCTGGCAGGGTTTCGTCGGTGAGTGAGTGAATGCTCAGATTCACGCTCACTGCCCCCGGATCATGCCTCTCCTCCAGCCAGCGGTGCAATTGCCGACACGCCGACTCCAGCGACCAGCGATCGAGGCGGCGGGCCAGCCCCGCCTGTTCCGCCAGCGTGATAAAACGCTGGGGCCCCAGGCTGTCGCGCCCCGGGCGAGGCCAGCGGGCCAGAGCCTCTACGCCGACGCTGCGCCCGGTCTCGCAATCGAACTGGGGTTGGTAGAGCTGGGTCAGGCTGTTGTCTTCCAGCGCAGCGCGCAGGGCCTCAATCAGCTCAAGGTGCTCCATCGCCGCGCGGGTCATGTCCGCCGTGTAGAAGCGCCAGTCATTGCGGCCCTGTTGTTTGGCCCGGTACATCGCCGTGTCGGCGTAACTGAGCAGGCGGGAGGCGTTGTCGGCGTCATCCGGGAAGATGCTGATACCGATACTGCAGCTGATCACCACTTCCGTACCCTGCAGGTCGAAGGGGGTGCACATGTCGTTCATCAGTTTTCGGGCAACGCCCGATGCGCTGTCAATACTCTCCAGATCGTCGAGCACGACCACGAACTCATCGCCGCCAACCCGCGCCAGAGTATCGCTCTCGCGCAGTGTGCCCTGCAGGCGCCGGGATGCCAACTGCAGCAGCAGGTCACCCGCTGCGTGCCCGAGAGTATCATTGACATCCTTGAACCGGTCGAGGTCGATGAACATCACGCCCATGCGCTGCTGGTTGCGCCTGGCAGAACGCACACTCTGCTCGAGCAGCTTGTCGAGCAGCGCACGGTTGGCGAGGCCGGTCAGGGCGTCGTAGTGAGCCATGGACTCCAGCTGTTTCCGCGCTTCGTGCAGCTCGCTGAAGTTACGCACGACACACACGGCCTGCTGGTGGTCACGCAGCGCGCTGATGCGCGCCTCGAACCAGGCATCCGCACCGCGGACGGAGAGCTGGTATTCGAAGGTGACCACGTTATCGGTCTGCGCGGCCTCGCTGAGGGCCTGTACGAACTGTGCAGCGACGGGTGCCGGCAGTACCTCTTCGACGTGTCGATCGAGAAAAGCCTCTGGCGGCACATACAGCTGATCCAGCTGGCGGCCGCGAAAATCCTTGATGACCCCGTCCAGACTCACGAGAAAATAGAGATCCGGCATGGCCTCAAAGAGGGCGCTGAGGAAGTCAATCTGCAGGTACTGCTGGGGGATCTGCGAGGAATTCACGACAGCGGCCGGCCTGGCAGGGGTGCAACTGGCTGCCGGAAGGCCCGACGAGGCCTGCCGGGTAGTGTCCTGAGCGCTCTGGTTCCCTGCATGGTGCCGCTCTCGAAGTGGGTGCGCGTGCCGGAGCCACTATAGAACACGTGGCGCCGATTTACTGCACACGCCGCGCTTTACAATCATGAGCAGCCTGTGCTCGCAGTGCCCGCGAGCGCCGGGCAGGCTGTAGTTTGTGACCTGTCGCGCGGCTTGTGTTATGCTGCGCGGCCCGATTTTCGGCGAAATGGGGCTGCACGAACACTGATCCTCAGCCTCCGATTGTAGCCCGCTCACGTGGCCTTTAGTAGGGGTCACCACTGACACCAAGGAAAACGCATGCTTTCTATTACCCTCCCCGACGGCAGCCAACGTCAGTTCGAGGCACCCGTATCGGTTCACGATGTCGCCAGCGCGATTGGTCCGGGCCTGGCCAAGGCCGCACTGGCAGGTGTTGTGGACGGGCAGCCGGTGGATACCAGCCATATCATTGACCGCGATGCCAGCCTGGCGATTATCACGGAGCGCGACGAGGCGGGCCTTGAGGTGATACGGCATTCCACAGCGCACCTGCTGGCCATGGCGGTACAGGAACTGTTCCCTGGCACCCAGGTGACTATCGGCCCCGTGATCGAAGATGGCTTTTACTACGATTTTGCCAGCGGCCACCACTTCACCCCGGAAGATCTCGAGAAGATCGAGCAGCGCATGGAGCAGATCGTCGCCGACGACCTGCCTGTGGAGCGACTGGTGATGGGGCGCGAGCGCGCCATCGAACTGTTCCGCAACATGGGCGAGCACTACAAGGTGCAGATTATCGAAAGCCTGCCGGCAGGCGAGGAGCTGTCCATCTACCAGCAGGGCCCCTGGATGGACCTGTGCCGCGGGCCGCACGTGCCCAGCACCGGCAAGCTCAAGGCCTTCAAGCTGACCAAGGTCGCGGGCGCCTACTGGCGCGGCGACTCCAACAACGAAATGTTGCAGCGTATCTACGGCACTGCCTGGGCCAACAAGAAACAGCTCAAGGAATACCTCACCCGCATCGAAGAGGCAGAAAAGCGCGATCACCGCAAGATCGGCAAGAAACTGGACCTCTTCCACACGCAGGAGGAGGCCCCGGGGATGGTGTTCTGGCACCCGGATGGTTGGACGCTGTACCAGGCGATCGAACAGTACATGCGGCAGGCGCAGCGCGCTCAGGGCTACCAGGAAATCCGCACGCCACAGCTTGTGGATATGTCGCTGTGGGAGCGTTCCGGGCATGCCGACAAATTCGGCGATGACATGTTTATGCTGCAGGCGGAAGATCGCCAGTTCGCAGTCAAGCCGATGAACTGCCCCTGCCACGTGCAGGTGTTCAATCAGGGTTTGAAGTCCTACCGCGACCTGCCGCTCAGGCTGGCCGAATTTGGCAGCTGTCACCGCAATGAACCCTCCGGCTCACTGCACGGCATCATGCGCGTGCGCGGTTTCACCCAGGACGATGCGCACATCTTCTGCACCGAGGAGCAGATCCAGCCCGAAGTGGCAGCGTTCATCGATTTCCTGCACGCCGTCTATGCTGATTTCGGTTTCAGCGAGGTCATCTACCGGCTGTCGACCAGGCCGGCGCAGCGCGTGGGCTCCGATGCCGACTGGGACCGGGCCGAAAAAGCCCTGGCGGACGCCCTCGACGCCCATGCGTTGCCCTGGCAGGAGCTGCCCGGCGAAGGGGCATTTTACGGGCCGAAGATCGAGTTTTCGCTGAAGGACTGCATTGGTCGCGTGTGGCAGCTGGGTACGATCCAGGTTGATTTTTCCATGCCGGGGCGTCTCGGCGCACAATATGTCGCCGAGGACGGCTCGCGGCAGGTGCCCGTGATGTTGCACCGCGCCATCCTGGGTTCGTTCGAGCGTTTCATCGGGATTCTCATCGAGCACTACGAGGGCGTATTCCCCACCTGGCTGGCGCCTACCCAGGCGGTTGTGCTGAATATCACGGATAAACAGTCCGAATATGCCCGATTTGTGGAAGATTCCTTGAAAAACAAGGGCTTTCGGGTCCAATCGGACTTGAGAAATGAGAAGATCGGCTTTAAAATCCGCGAGCACACTCTCCGTAAGGTGCCCTACCTGTTGGTGGTAGGGGATAAAGAGGTGGAAACACAGACTGTGGCCGTGAGGGCTCGTCGTGGTGAAGACCTGGGTTCAATGAGCCTGGAAGCGCTGCAAGCGCTGATCGCCAACGATGTAGCGCGTCGCGGCCGTATTGTATTGGAGAATCAGCATTAAGAAAGACATGGGAAAGGGCGCCTCCAAAAAAGCCCTGATAAATGACCAGATTACTGTCAGCCCCGTCCGCCTGATTGGCCCCGACGGTGAGCAAGTGGGTATTGTGCCCCTTAAAGAGGCGCTGGCCGTCGCGGAAGGCGCCGGTGAAGACCTCGTGCTGATCGCCGATTCCGATCCGCCTGTCTGCAAGGTGATGGATTACGGCAAGCATATCTTCGAAGCGAAGAAGCAGAAGAACCTGCAGAAAAAGAAGCAGAAACGAACACAAGTCAAGGAAATGAAGTTTCGTCCAGGGACGGAGGAAGGAGACTACCAGGTAAAACTACGCAACCTGGTGCGTTTTCTGGAGCAAGGCGATAAGGCCAAGGTCACGTTGCGTTTTCGCGGTCGTGAAATGGCTCACCAGGAAATCGGCATGGAGCTACTCAAGCGGGTAGAAGCTGATCTGGCCGAATTGGGCGCCGTCGAGCAATTCCCGAAAATGGAAGGCCGACAGTTGACCATGGTGATCGCACCCAAGAAGAAGAACTAGGGCCTGTGAATGCCTTTTTTCTTCACTTTTTATTGATGCCAATGCGGAGTATCTGACGATGCCAAAAGCAAAAATTCACAGCGGGGCGGCCAAGCGTTTCAAGAAAACGGCTGGCGGCTACAAGCGCAAAAGCGCTTACAAGAGCCACATCCTGACCAAGATGACCACCAAGCGCAAGCGCCAGCTGCGCGGAACCTCCATGGTTCACGCCAGCGACAAGGTGCACGTAGACCGCATGATGCGGGCCTGCTGACGCTTACCCATCTGACATTAGGAGTAGACTATGCCTCGCGTAAAACGTGGTGTAACGGCACATCGCCGTCACAAGAAAATCCTGAAACAGGCCAAGGGTTACTACGGTGCCCGCAGCCGCGTGTTTCGTGTTGCCAAGCAGGCTGTTACCAAGGCCGGCCAGTATGCATACCGTGACCGCCGTCAGCGCAAGCGTCAGTTCCGCGCGCTGTGGATCACGCGTATCAATGCCCAGTCCCGTGCCAACGGCCTGAGCTACAGCCGCCTGATCAACGGCCTGAAGAAAGCCGATATCGGCCTGGATCGTCGTGTCCTGTCGGACCTGGCGGTGCATGACAAGCCGGCTTTTGCAGCGATTGTGGAGCAAGCGAAGGCCGCTCTGGCCTGAGCCCACCCTGCCGCCTGTGCGGCTCGCTGGTGATACGAGAAAGACCAGAAGAGGGAAAGGGCAGAGCTCTTTCCCTTTTTTGTTTGTGGGCGCCATGCGCAGATTGAATACATTTACAGTGGATTAAACGAACACATGGACAACCTGACACCTCTGGCTGAAGAGGCCAAGAATGCCATTGCCAGTGCCGCTGACAGTGCGGCGCTGGAGCAGTTGCGCGTCGACTTTCTCGGCAAGAAAGGGCGCGTCACCGAGCTGCTCAAAGGCCTCGGTCAGCTGTCCGCAGAGGAGCGGCCGGCTGCGGGCGCCAGGATCAATGTGGTCAAACAGGAGCTGCAGGCGCTGATCAACGAGCGCAAGGTCGCACTCGAAGCCGCAGCGCTCGCCGAGCAGCTCGGGCGGGAAACGCTCGATGTAACGCTGCCGGGCCGCGGTCAGAGCACGGGTGGCATACACCCTGTAACCCGCACCATCGAACGTATGGAAGACTTTTTCGCCGCCGTCGGGTTTGAAGTGGTCGAAGGCCCGGAGATCGAGGATGACTACCATAACTTCGAGGCGCTGAATATTCCGGCCCACCACCCGGCCCGGGCGATGCACGACACTTTCTATGTCGATTCGACGACAGTGCTGCGCACGCACACCTCACCCGTTCAGGTGCGGGTGATGGAGAACAACCAGCCACCGCTGCGGGTGATATGCCCCGGGCGCGTGTACCGCTGTGACTCCGACCTCACCCACACGCCCATGTTTCACCAGGTTGAGGGGTTGTTGGTCGATGAGCGCTCCAGTTTTGCGGACCTCAAGGGTCTGATAGAGGATTTCCTGCGCGTGTTCTTCGAGAAGGACCTGTCCGTGCGATTCCGGCCGTCCTATTTCCCCTTCACCGAGCCCTCGGCCGAGGTGGATATCCAGTGTGTGAACTGTGCCGGCGCGGGATGTCGGGTGTGCAGCCAGACCGGCTGGCTTGAGGTGATGGGCTGCGGCATGGTGCATCCGAGGGTGCTGGAGGGCTCTGGCATTGACCCGGAGCGCTACACCGGGTTCGCCTTCGGCATGGGCGTGGAGCGCCTCGCGATGCTGCGCTACGGCGTCAATGATTTGCGCCTGTTTTTTGAAAACGACCTGCGCTTCCTTGAGCAGTTCTAGCAGACCACGGAGAGACAATCAGTGAAAATCAGCGAACAATGGCTCCGTGAATGGGTCGACCCGGCGCTCTCCACCGATGAGCTGGCGCACCAGATCACCATGGCCGGGCTGGAAGTTGATGCCGTAGAGCCGGTGGCCGGGCATTTCAGCGATGTGGTGGTGGCTGAAATCCTGCAAGCGGTGCAGCATCCGGATGCCGACAAACTGCGTGTGTGCACCGTCGATGCGGGAAGTGAGACGGTACAGATCGTCTGTGGTGCACCCAACGCTCGCGCGGGCATCAAAGTGCCGCTGGCCCGTGTGGGTGCCGTGCTCCCGGGCGATTTCAAGATCAAGAAAGCGAAACTGCGGGGTGTGGAATCCCGCGGTATGTTGTGTGCGGAAGCCGAGCTCGGGCTGTCTGATGCCAATGAAGGCCTGATGGAGCTGCCAGTGGATGCGCCCGTGGGTGCGGACCTGCGGGGCTACCTGCAGTTGGACGACCACCTGATCGAAATCGGCCTCACGCCGAATCGGGCAGACTGCCTCGGCATCGCAGGTATCGCCCGCGAAGTGGGCCTGCTCAACCAGCTGCCGGTGGCGGCGGCTTCCTGCGAGCCGGTAGCGGCGACCATTACCGATGCACTCACCGTGACCCTGGAGGCGCCAGAGCGTTGCCCGCGCTATGTCGGGCGCGTCATTCGCAACGTGGATGTCTCGCGGCCATCACCGCTTTGGCTGCAGGAAAAACTCCGCCGCTGCGGTTTGCGCAGCATCGATGCGGTGGTGGATGTCACCAACTACGTGCTGCTCGAACTCGGCCAGCCGATGCATGCCTTCGATCTGGACGCGCTGCACGAGGGTATTGTGGTGCGCACCGCACGCGCTGGCGAATCCCTGCAACTGCTGGATGGCCAGACTGTTGACCTGCGCCCCGACACGTTGGTGATTGCAGACCACCGCGGCCCCCTGGCCATGGCCGGCATCATGGGTGGTGAGCCCAGTTCAGTGGGCGAAGCCACCAGGCACCTGTTTCTCGAGTCAGCCTTTTTCGCACCGGGCCACCTGGCGGGGGAAGCACGCCGCTACGGTTTGCACACCGACTCCTCGCACCGCTTCGAGCGCGGTGTCGATTTCGCCCTGCAGCGTCGTGCGCTGGAGCGCGCAACGCAGTTGATACTCGACGTTGTCGGAGGTGAGGCGGGCCCGGTGGTAGAAACGGTAGTCGAAGCGCACTTGCCCGAGCGACCTGACGTTGTGCTGCGCCGTGCGCGCATCCGCCGTCTGCTCGGCTTTGAGCTTGTCGACGCCGAGGTTGAACGTATCCTGACGGGATTGGGCCTCGGCGTATCGGCGCTGGAAGACGGGTGGCGCTGTAGCATACCGAGCTGGCGGTTCGACATCAGCATCGAGGCCGATCTGCTGGAGGAGCTGGCGCGGGTATACGGCTACAACCGCCTGCCGGTCAGTCACGTGCAGGCGGATCTGGTGATTCCCGCGCAGCCGGAAGCGAAGCTCTCACTGCGCAGCGTGCGTCGGCACCTTGCTGCGCGCGGCTATCGCGAGGCGATTACCTATAGCTTTGTCGACCGCAAGTTGCAGCAGCTGTTTGATCCCGACGTGATGCCCATCGCGCTGGAGAATCCCATCTCTGCCGAGATGGGCGTGATGCGCAGCAGCCTGCTGCCGGGGCTGGTCGGCGCCGTGCAACGCAGCGTGCATCGCCAGCAGCCGCGCGTGCGCCTGTTCGAAACCGGCCTGCGATTTTTGCCCGGTTCGGAAGGCAACGGCCTGCAAGGGCTGCGCCAGACCCCATCGCTGGGCATGGTGATCAGCGGCCGGCGTTTCGACGAGTCCTGGTCTGTGGCCTCTGTTGCAGCGGATTTCTACGACATGAAGGGCGACGTTGAGAGTGTGCTGGGGCTTGGTCGCTGTGCCGGGCAGTTCAGCTTTGCCGCCGCGACGCACCCGGCGCTGCACCCTGGACAGACAGCCGCCATCAGCCGCAATGGCAAGCAGGTAGGGGTTGTCGGTGCCCTGCACCCGGATGTGCTGGGGGCGCTGGATATCAGCGGCCCCGTGCTGGTCTGTGAACTGGATCTGGATGCGCTGCTGAGCGCGCAACTGCCCGCCTTCAGCGAGCTGTCACGGTTCCCTGAAGTGCGCCGTGATATTGCTGTGATCGTCGACAAGGAGGTACCGGCCGCTGAACTCATGCAGCATGTGAGAGCGGCGGCAGGGGCTTACCTGCGTCAGTTAAGGTTGTTTGATGTCTATGAGGGCAAAGGTATTGATCCTAAAAGAAAAAGCCTTGCATTTGGTTTGACTTTCAGGGATCAATCGCGCACTCTAAGCGACGATGTGGTTAACCAGTCCATGAATCAAGTTATTGATTCTTTGGAAAAAAACTATAACGCTGAGCTCAGGAACCAGGCGCTGTAACAACGATGACCGCTCTCACCAAATCTGAAATGGCTGAACGCCTGTTTGAAGAGCTGGGGCTCAACAAACGAGAGGCCAAGGAGATCGTGGAGCTGTTTTTCGAGGAAATCCGCGCCAGTCTGGAGGGTAACGAGCAGGTAAAGCTTTCCGGCTTCGGGAATTTCGACCTGCGCGACAAGAGCCAGCGCCCTGGTCGCAACCCCAAGACCGGTGAGGAAATCCCGATTTCGGCGCGACGGGTGGTCACCTTCCGTCCCGGGCAAAAGTTGAAGGCGCGAGTAGAAGAGTATGCTGGAACCGAGTCACAATAACGAACTGCCGGCCATCCCCGGCAAGCGCTACTTCACCATCGGGGAAGTCAGCGAACTGTGTGCGGTGAAACCGCACGTGCTGCGTTACTGGGAACAGGAATTTCCCCAGTTGAAACCGGTCAAACGCCGCGGCAACCGTCGCTACTACCAGCGCGAGGATGTGCTGACCATCCGCCAGATCCGCAGCCTGCTGTATGACCAGGGTTACACCATCGGCGGCGCGCGGCAACGCATGACCACTGAAGAGCCCGATGCACTGCAGCTGGACATACAGGCGGTCATCAAGGAGACCATCGAAGAGCTGGAAGATGTGCTGAAGGTGCTCGCGCCGGGCAAATAGGCTTGTCATCAGGGGCTCATTCAGTATAATGCCGGCCTCGCATTCGCGACTTCTCGGGGCGTAGCGCAGCCTGGTAGCGCACCACACTGGGGGTGTGGTGGTCGCAGGTTCAAATCCTGCCGTCCCGACCAATTTGCACTGTAATATCTGCATCTTGCAAACGACCTTCCGGGGTCGTTTTTTGTGTTCGGGGGAAATTCGGGCTCTACCCACTTGACGGGGGATGCGCCGATCTTCACTAAACCCCTACGCCGCCCGGAGCAAGATCACTGCGGTTAAAAAAACTCTGACGAGAGCGGCAACCGTGCTCACTACCTCCAGGTTCAGGAGCCCTCACTGCTGCAGGAGCTTATCTTTCCGTGAGGACAGGTGGCAGTAGCTGGGCGGGCTGTGCACGTCCCCCGGAGGCCCTGTGCGCAGGGCCTCTCTCCTGATCGGTAAAATTCCCGCTATCAGTCCAGTCCGGAGCCGTGTATAACGTGCGCTATTCGCGCATTGAGTGCACTTTTGCCCCGTGTCTAACCCGCTTTGGATTGCCAGCATAGCCCGTTGTGGCGCGTATCTGCTTCTGTCCGGGGTCATTCTCTCCTGCCTGCTTGTCTGGCAATCTCCCGGCGCCGGTGAGGGCAAACTGGAGCCACTCTCGAGCTTTGGGTCGGCGCTGCCTGGCGAGCGGCCCGTGGGCGACACCACTGGCGACGTCGTGCCCGATGCAGCGTCGGTCGCCCACCCTTTTTCCATCTTCCATTACGTCCTGCACACTGTGCCGCTGGCTGAGGCCGCGGTACGCCTTCATGTTACCCGCTATCCGCTGATTCCCCAGGGGCCCCCCGGGCTCGTCTGATCCACTGCCCAATGCGGCGCTGCAAGCGCGTGATGCCGGATTCTCCGGTGTTGGCTGGTGCCGCGATCCAAGGTGTGTCTATGACGGGTAACTTTCGATGCAGGTAATTGATTTTATGGGCTGGCGCAAACTGGCGCTGGCTGTTTCCGCGGTGTTGCTGCTGGTATCAGTGGCGTCTTTTTTTGGCCGGCAGCTCGCCTGGGGCCTGGACTTTACCGGTGGTACGCTGGTTGAGGTGCACTTCGCCGAAAGTGCCAACCTGGCCGCAGTGCGCGGCACGTTGGAGCAGGGTGGGTTTCCGGGCGCCACTGTTGTCGCTTTCGGTACCGACCGTGATGTTCTGATCAGGCTGCCCCAGGGGCATTCGCAGCTGGCGGGTGAGACTGTGTTGAGCGTTTTGCGCGATGCGGCGGATGGGGGTGTAGAACTCCGTCGCACGGAGTTCGTCGGCCCGCAGGTGGGTGACGAACTGCGTGAGCAGGGAGGACTGGCGATGCTGCTGGCGCTGGGGCTGATTACCCTGTACATCGCCTTCCGCTTTCAGTTGAAGTTTGCCGTCAGTGCCGTGATTGCACTGGTACACGACATTGTCATTACCATCGGGTTCTTTTCATTGACCGGCCTTGAGTTTGACCTCACGGTGCTGGCGGCGGTGCTGGCAGTTATCGGCTACTCGCTTAACGACACCATCGTGGTGTACGACCGTATCCGCGAGAACTTTCGCAAGCTGCGCGGCCTGACACCCGCAGAGGTCATCAACCGCTCGATCACGGAGACACTGGGGCGTACCCTGGTGACATCATTGACCACGGTGCTGGTGTTGATCTCTCTGGCGATCTTCGGTGGCGACATGATTTTCGGCTTCGCGGTGGCGCTGCTGGTCGGCATTACGGTCGGCACTTACTCGTCGATCTACATGGCCTCCAACATTCTGCTGATGCTGGGCGTGACCAAGGAGGATCTGATGCTGCCGGTGCGCGAGGGCGCGGATCAGGACGGGCTCGCCCCCTGATATCAGCTGGCGAGCAGTTTTTTCACCGCCGGGGCGCAGGCGATTTCGCCCCGGTTGAGGAACGCTTCGTGGTGCTCTTCAACTTCCTCCAGGTCGTAGGCATAGTTCACAAGCAGCCCGGCCGATTGGCGCAATCCCTTTGCCGACGTGTCCCCCAGCCAGTTGAGCCGCGCCACGCTGGCGCCGTTGCCCAGGTGGAAGCGCGCGACCGGGTCCAGTGGCGAGCTGCCGCGTTTTTCCTGTACCAGGTAGCGGGCACAGAGTCGCATCAGCAGCGGCTTGAGGCGTGCCTGCAGGGCGCTGTCTTCGAGCCAGCGTGGCGTATCCAGTGCGGTGAGCAATGATGCGTCCTCGGCTGAGAGCAGCGGCTGCTGCTCGTTGGCCAGGACCGACGTCAGCCACTTGCGGAAGCCGGGAATCGGTGAGAGTGTCGCGAACTCGTTGAGTTGTGGCATTTCGTCCTTCAGTCGCATTACCACCTGCTTGATCAAAAAGTTGCCGAAGCTGATGCCACGCAGGCCGGGTTGGCAGTTGCTGATGGAGTAGAAGATGGCCGTGTTGATGCGCTGCTGTGGCACCACGCCCTCGTGGGGCGCGAGGATGGTCTGCACTGAACTGGAGATGGCCGTGACCAGCGCCACTTCCACGAAAATGAGCGGCTCGTCGGGCAGCGCGGGGTGAAAAAACCCGAAGCAGCGGCGGTCCTTGGCGTCCAGGCGCCGGCGCAGGTCGTCCCAGCCCTGCATTTCATGCACGGCTTCATACTCAATGAGCTTTTCCAGCACCACTGCCGGGGTCTGCCAGTCCATGGTGCGCAACTGCAGGAAGCCGGGGTTGAACCAGGAGCTGAGCAGGTGCTGAAGGTCATCATCCACCATGCGCAGTTCCGGATGAGCAGGCAGGCGCTCGAGCAGGTCTTCCCGCATGTTAACCACGGTGCGGGTGCCTGTCGGTGCCATGTTGATGCGCCTGAACAGGGTTTGCCGCGGTGATTCAACAGCGCGCGCCAGGGCACGGTAGGCCTCGGGTGTGAGCGCCGCTCGGTAGGCTTCGGCACAGCGATTGATCAGCTCTGGGTCGGGGCTGTAGTCGCGCAACAGCACATCGAAGAACGCTGATTTTTCGTCGCCGGTTAGGCCGTTATAGGCCTCCACTACTTCGTCGGCTAGCGCAATGCCAAGCGCTTCACCCTTGTTTGAGTAGAGTTCACTGCACAGTGATGCAATGGAGGGGCGCTCGCGTGTCGAGCGGCGCAGGAGGTGCTTGCCCGCGGAGGCGACTGAGTTCAGCCAGCGGTTGATAACCATGGGGTGTTCCTGTCGGCATGTGAGCCGCGGATGCTACCGCCTTCCGGTTGCTGTTGCCAACACACACATCGACGGCCAGATGGCTAGCGGCAGCCCTCCGGCCCGGCGCAGTGTATGTCCTCCACGGCGCCGCCATTGATCAGTGACCTCACCCAGTCAACGGCGCGCACGCCGCCGGTTTCCCGGGTGTAGAGTTCGCTGTAGCGCAGCAGGGTGTGGAATTCTCCCGGGCTGACGTAGCTGCGCAGCGCAGGGAGATCGGCCTGCAGTTCAGCCAGGTTGGCGTCCAGGCCGGGCAGCAACTCGGCATGGTGGCCCAGCATGCGCAGGAAGTCTTCCTGCACCGCGTCGTAGGCGTGGTCGAAAAGGTGGAAGCGGACAGTGGGCGCGGCAGCGGCGGCCAGCCGGTAGAGATCCGGCATGGTCAGGGTTTCCGGTGTTTCTCCCGGTGCGTTGTACCAGTCGGGAAACGCCTCGAAGACACCCCAGTGGCGCCAGAGTGCGGCGGGTGGTGGCAGGCGATAGCCGCCCGCACCGCCGGCGAAGTGGATCACGCGGGCCTGTGTGTAGTGTCGTGCGATGATAGCGGCGAACAGCGGCGATGACAGCGCGCCTGCGCTGCCCCCTGACACCACTACCTGCCCAGGTTCCGGAAACCTCTCGAACAGGTATTCCAGAGCCGCATTACTGTTGGCCCAGCCCTGGTGGGCAACGGTGAAGCGACTGCCGTCCGCTCGCGTGTACTCCCTGTCCTGCGTGCCGAGATGCACGTCCCCCGTGCAGTAGGAGACAAAAATCTGCGACCATTCCAGGAACGGGTTTTCCGCGTTATCCAGCGCAAAAGCGCCGTCAAAGTTGCGGGGGTCGTTTCCCGCCTCGGCAGTGGCAAAGGGACGATAGGTGGGGCGTGCAGTGACATCGCAGCTGTCTGCGTCCCAGCAGGCCCCGCCGCCGTTGAAGAAGATCATGACCCTGTTGGGGTCCGCCTCGCGCACATGAAGGTTAAAGGGGGTGCCGGTCGCACAGCGCGTGGCACCGCCCGGGTGGATGGTCTCCCAGGGGGTGTTGTCCTCGGCGATGGCCGCCAATGACATGAGGGTAAATACGCCACCCAGCAATGTGCGGGTTATGCGGCACGGCAGGCTCACGGGGCGGCTGCGCCGGAATCAGCCGCAATGCACTCGACCTCTGCACGGGCACCGAGGCCCAGTCCGTTGGCGCCAAAGGCACTGCGGGCCGGGTAGGGCGGGGTGAAGAAGCTGCGATAGACCTCGTTGAAGGTGCCCCACTCGGACATGTCGGCCAGCATCACCGTGCATTTCACCACGTCGCTCATGGAGAGGCCGTTGGCCTTCAACACCGCGGCGATATTCTCCATGGTCTGTCGGGCCTCGGCCTCTATGCCACCCTCGGCCAAATCCATCGTACCGGGCTTGATGCCCAACTGGCCCGACAGAAAATACAGGTTGCCAACCCTCACCGCCTCGGAGAAGGGCAGGTCCGGGGGCAGTGAGCCGCTGCCATTCAGGTGTTCGACATCGGTGGCGTTAGCGCTGGGCAGAGTGGCCGCCAGCAGCAGGCTGGCGGCAAGGTGGCGAAGGCTGGCAGGCATCGGGGGTGTCCTCGGTCCGGAATGGGGTTGTCTGTCACAGTGACAGTAGCCCGATTGCGCGGAGCAGTAAACAGCCAGTGCGCCATGCCCGGGGTTCAGAAGGTATAGCGCAGTTTCACCCAGCCCTGGCGCCCGGGCTCGTTGACGCGCACCGCATCGGGGTTGAACGGGTCCAGGTTGCCAGCGTTGACGTGGTAAGCGTAGGCGTGATCAAACAGGTTTTCGATACCGGCCTCCAGCAACAGCTGCCCTGTCAGGTTCCAGTGGCCGTAGGCGTGCAATACACCAAAACCCGCGGTGGGTGAATCGACGTCGACCGTAGGGTCGAAGTTGTTCTGCCGGGCCGCGGCAACCCACTCGAGGCCCAGAGCCCAGTCGCGTTGCTGGTAGTCCAGATTCAGTCGTGTTTCCAGCGGTGCGATCTGGGCTAGATCGCCGTTGTCGCCGTAGCCTCGTGTGTAGGCGATGCCCACCCGCGCGCGCCAGCGCTCGTTAATCTGCAGGGCCGCATCCAGTTCGGAACCAAACAATGTGGCGTCGATGTTGCGATACAGGTCTGCGCTGCCCTCGGCGAAGCGTTCGATATAGTCATCGACTTCATTCACGTACAGGCTCATGCTCCAGTTCAGGCGGCCGCTGTCGTGCAGGAGCCTGAGGTCCAACTGTTGATGCACTTCGGCGTCCAGAGTCGGGTTGCCCACCCAGAAATCGCCGTTTGCGCTGCGCGCAATCCACTGTTCCGAGCTGTCCGGCGTACGCACGGAGCGGCTCAGGTTCACGCTCATCAGATGCGCATCGTCCAGACGGCGATCCCATCCCAGCACTGCACTCACGCCGTGATCGTCGTTGCGGGTCTGGGTTGTCCCGTAATACTGCTCGTACAGGCGAACCGGGGTTGCACTGCCCATCATGCCGGCGCTCAGCTCAGCCTCGCGCACCTCGGAGTCGAAGCGATCCACTCGCAGGCCCAGCCGCAATGTATCCATGGCACTGCTGCGGTAGTCGGCTTCTGCGAACAGGCCTGCCTGGCGTTGCTGCGCCTCCGGCCACATGCGCGCAACCAGCATGTCATAGCTGCCGTCCTTGCCCATGTCCATGTACAGCTCGGCGCGGCGATCGTTGGCGCGATAATCGATGCCGGTGCGCAGCTCCGCCTCCGTCCAGGACAGGGTAGCGAGCAATCGACCACCCCAGGTGGTGGAGCTGGACGGCGCTGCGGCGCCATTGGGCATCATCGACCGGTTGCGCACGGTGTAGTTGTCCATCAGGTGATCGACGTCACTGAGGTAGGCGGTGAATTCCAGCGTTTCGATAGCACCCACGGACCGCTGTACCCACTTGGCACTGGTGCTGGCGGAATCGGCAAACACCGCGTCCATGCCGTTGCCCGCATACCAGACGTCGTCTTCGCTGGCCTGCTCGTGGCTGATCTCGAGGTAGGTCTCGGGGGAGAGGTCGATACCCGCCACCAGCCCGGCGCTGGTTGACTCGAAGGCGGAGGCCACGCGGTCTCCGTTGCCATCTTCATAATTCCCGGATTCGCGGATTGCGCCGAACGCGCGCAGGTAGGCCCGGTCATTGCCGAGGGCGAAATCGCCGCCCAGGCTGCCGAGGTCGGAGTTGCCGGTGTACCCGGTGGTCACTGAGCCGGTCATGCCGTCGCTGCCCAGTTCAGGGCGCAGGTGTTCGAAGATCAGGGTGCCGCCGCTGCCCCCCGCGCCATAGATGACCGAGCGGTGTCCCTTGATCACCGATACGGAGTCAAAGCTGTCGACGCCCACATAGGTGCTGGGCGGGTCCATACGTCCGGGGCAGGCACCATAACTGTAGGCGCCGTTGGCAATGACGTTGAGGTTACTCTGGCTCTGGCCGCGAATGATGGGGTCGAACCCGCGGCCGCCCCGGCGCAGTGCGGTCATGCCGGTCACTGAACGCAACAGTTCGCCTGCGTCATGTGTGGGGCGCGTGATGGGTGCCTCGCTGAGCAGCGTGTTACCGTCGGTGGGTTCGGCGCGCGCGGTGACCTCAACGAGTTCAATGGCGAGGTCGTGACCCCGGGCGGGTGCGACCATCGTGATGCTGGCCAGCATAACAGCTGTCGCCAGCGCGTTCGGTTTGCGGGTGAATCGCATGAGCCAATGTCCTGGTAACCATGTCAGGGGCGCTATTATAGAAACCGCGGCCCCCGGTGGTATGCGACATATTGGCGCACCCCTCACCCAAATGAAGGAGGACAGGGCGCTGCCGCCGAGGCATGATGGTGCCCCAATGTTTCCCCGGAGTGGCACCTCATGTCGTTGCAGTCCACACCCGCTTTGCAGCCGATTACAGAAAGCCCGGAGGTCATTGCGGGGTACCTGAAAGAACTCAATACGGCGGCACTGATCATGTCTGTCGTGCATATGACGGGCGATACGCGGTTGCTGCAGGAACTGCCCACACCCCGCACGCTGGACGTTGTGGCTGCCGGCGCAGAGGCCGGTGAGGAACTGCTCGAGGGCGGATATACGCCGGCTCAGGTAGCGGATCTGCACCAGCGGGCGCTGGCGGCGATCGCCGACTGGCAGGCGCGCGGCGCTACCCTGGAACCGCTCACAGACGCCACCATCCAGGCGCTGTACCGCTTCATGTGCGGTGCAGACGTCGACCCGGAATACCTCGAATTTATCGATGAGGAGGTCGCGATTGATGGTGTGGACCGGCGAGGCCTGCACTTCGACGATCCGGTGCTGCAGGCGCGCGCGGCCGATTTCCCCGTGGTTGTCATCGGTGCCGGCATGGGTGGTGTGCTTGCCGGTATCCGTCTGGCAGAGGCGGGGATTCCCTACACGATTATTGAGAAAAATCCCGGCGTCGGCGGTACCTGGTATGAGAACCGGTACCCCGGTTGTCGCGTTGATGTCCCGGGCCACAGTTACAGCTATTCGTTTGCGCCCAATCACGACTGGAGCAGTCATTTTCCGCTGGCAGATGAGATTCGTGCCTATTTCGACCAGTGTGCCCGCCGCTTCGGCGTAACACCCCATATCCGCTTCAGCACCGACGTTGTGGCAGCCCACTACGATGATGAGACTGCCCGCTGGCGGGTGCATGTACGCGATGCGCAGGGTGAGGAATCTGTGCTGCAGGCGCGTGCGGTGATCAGTGCGGTGGGCCAACTGAATCGGCCCAAAATGCCGGATATACCCGGTCTTTCCGACTTCCGGGGCCCCGTCGTGCACTCGGGGGCGTGGCCGCAAGGTCTGGACCTCGCCGGCAAGCGCGTGGCGGTCATAGGTTCGGGTGCCAGCGCTTTCCAGATTATCCCCGAGCTGGCAGCCACCGCGTCGCACCTGGTGGCTCTGCAACGCTCTCCAGTGTGGATGTTTCCCAACCCCGGCTACCACGCGGAGGTGGGGCACGGGCAGCGCTGGGCCCTGGAGAAGCTGCCGTACTATTCCAAGTGGTACCGGTTCTGGCTGTTCTACACCTCGGTTGAGGGCGTGTACAGCAAGACGCTGGTGGACCCGGAGTGGAACAGTACCCGTTCGGTGAGTGCATCCAATGACGAAATGCGGGAGGCCCTGACGGCCTGGATCGAGTCCCAGATCCGGGACCCGGAACTGCTGGCAAAGGTGCTGCCAACCTATCCCCCGTTTGGCAAGCGCATCCTGCAGGACAATGGCACCTACCTCGCTGCTCTGCAACGCGACAACGTCGAGGTGGTAACCGCCGGTATCCGCAGTGTCGATGGCCAGGGCATCGTCACCGAAGACGGACGTCATCACGCAGTGGACGCTATCGTCTGCGCGACAGGCTTTCACGCTGACCGCTTCCTGTTCCCCATGCAGTTCACAGGGCGCGGCGGGGTACAGCTGAATGCGCAGTGGTCGGAGACCAATGGCCGCGCCTACCTGGGCATCACGGTGCCCAATTTTCCGAACCTCTTCTGCATCTACGGGCCGAACACCAACCTCGTCGTGGCGGGCAGCATCGCACACAACGCCGAGTCCCAGGTGCACTACATACTCGAATGCATCCGCCTGCTGCTGGAGCACGACCTGCGCAGCCTGGAGTGTCGTCAGGATGTGCACGACCGCTACAACGAGCGGGTTGATGCGGTGAACGCGGCGACCGCCTGGGGCTCACCGCTGGTCGATAACTGGTACAAGAACGCCGCCGGGCGGGTCACCGCCAACCTGCCGTTTCGCATTATCGACTACTGGAAGATGACCCGGCACGCCAATCCGGATGACTTCCTGCTGCGCTGAGAAGGCTGTGCAGCCTGCCAGCGCTCCAGTATTCTGTCGGGCGCGGGTGAATTAGCTACGCGCCCGCCAATGGCGCAACCATAACCGAGAGGGAAGGAGAGTCCCCATGCATCTGGGCTTCAGTTTTATGAATACCCCGCACGACCCGGACCCGCGCGATCTGGCGCGGGCGCTCGAGGAGCGGGGCTTTGAGTCGCTGTGGACCGGAGAGCACAGCCATATACCGGTGTCCCGCAAGACGCCTTACCCCGCAGGCGATGAGTTGCCCGAGGCCTACAAGCTGATGGGTGACCCCTACATCACGCTGATGGCGGCGGCGTCCGTGACCTCCACGCTGAAGCTGGGGACGGGCATCGCCCTGCTCATGGAGCGGGAACTGTTCTCACAGGCCAAGACCATCGCCAGCCTCGACCGGTTGAGTGGAGGCCGGTTGATGATCGGTACCGGCGTCGGCTGGAACGAGGAAGAGTTCACCAATTGTACGCGGCAGCCCTGGGGTAAACGCTATGGCGTGATGCGGGAAACCGTGATGGCGACACGCGCCCTGTGGCGGGATGAAGAGCCCGAGTTTCACGGTGACTATATCGATTTCGATCCGGTGTGGTGCAACCCCAAACCCGCGCAGGCGGGTGGTCCGCCGGTCATCTTTGGCGCCATGGGGCCGTTGGGTGTCAAGCATGCGGCACAGTGGGCAGACGGGTGGATGCCGGTGGACGTGGCGATGGGCGATGTGCAGGAGGGCTTGCGCGCCTTCCGGCAGCAGGTCGCGGAGAACGGCCGCAACCCGGATGCTGTCCCGGTGACCCTGCAGACCCTGATTACCCCCGATCTGGACACCCTGAAGCGCTACCGCGACCTCGGCGTCGAGCGGGTTGTGGTCGGCGTCGCGGTGGACATGTGGGACCAGCCCGAGAAGATCATGCCGATGATTGACACATTCGCCGGACTAATCCCGCAGATCAACGCCTGACGCGGTGTCGCCGCGCCGGGCGTCAGTGGTTTTCAGAGGCCGCCGCGTTCCGCGTAGTCCATGGCGAACCCCACCAGCGTGCGCACGCCGACAATCAGGGCGTCTTCCTGTGCGGTAAAGAACGGGGAGTGGTTGGAGGGGCGCTCGCTGCGCGGCACGCTGGGGTCGCCGGCACCGAGCAGGATGAACAGGCCGGGAATGTGTTCCTGGTAGTAGGAGAAGTCCTCGGCGCCGGTAATCAGGCTGCCTTCAAATACGCGGTCTTCTCCCGCGGCGCGGACCAGGGTCGGCATCATCTGCCGCAGCAGCTGGGGATCATTGCCGGTCACCGGCGTCGAGTAGGTGACGTCCACCGTTGCGCTGGCACCGTTCGCCTCGGCGATGGCGGTGACGGTGGCATCCAGGCGTTCCAGCAGCCGTTCGCGCTCGCCCCGATCAAAGGTCCTGACCGTGCCCAGCATGGTCACCTCGTCGGGAATGATGTTGCCCCGTACGCCGCCCTGGATACTGCCGATAGTGAGCACGGCGGGCCCGCGTGTGATGTCAATGTGACGCCCGGGAATGCCCTGCAGGGCGCTCAGCACCTGGCCCGCTACATAGATGGGGTCAACCCCCAGCCACGGCGATGAGCCGTGGGTCTGGCGTCCGGTGATGGTGATTTCGATACTGTCCGCCGCCGCCATGAAGCTGCCGCCGCGGTATACGAGAGAGCCGGAATCATCCGGCCAGACGTGCAGCCCGATAATGGCTTCCGGAGCATCCGGCCCCTTCAGTATGCCCTCCTTGACCATCAGCGCCGCACCGCCCTCCTCACCGGGTGGCGCGCCTTCCTCGGCGGGCTGGAAGATGAACTTGACCGTGCCGGCGAGTTCGTCGCGGTGCTGCGCCAGCACTTCCGCCGCACCCATGAGCATGGCAACGTGGGCGTCGTGGCCGCAGGCGTGCATCACGGGCACGTCCTTGCCCATGTACTCGCCGCGGGCAGTGGAGGCAAAGGGCAGTCCGGTCTGCTCCAGCACGGGCAGTCCATCCATGTCGGCGCGCAGTGCGATCACGGGTCCGGGTTTGCCGCCCTTCAGTGTGCCGACCACACCGGTGTGCGCAATCCCGGTTTCGACCGCATCGAATTTCAGCGCGCGCAAATGTGCCGCCACTTTCTCGGCGGTACGGAACTCGCGGTTGGAGAGCTCCGGGTTCTGGTGCAAGTCGCGGCGCCACGCAATGACCCGCGGCTCGACTGCCGTGTAGGCGGCATCCAGCTGCGCCCGGTCGGCGGCCTGTGCAACGCTTGCTGTGAGCAGCATCGCGGCCGCGAGAAAGGTCGGTTTTATGGGCATGTGCGCATCTCCTGTGACTGTCAGCACTGGAGTGTAGCCTGATGGCCCTCCGGGTTGAAGGAAGTGCGCCGACAAAAAAAGGGGCCGATTGGCCCCCAAGGTCTCCTGTTTCTTGCCAGCGCCTACCGGTGTGGTGCGTAGTGCGCAGGGTGCTCGTGGCGCTCGCGGCAGCTGGCGCCCTGATGTTCATGCATCAGGCCGTAGGTGAGCGCGGAACCCAGCACGAACGCACCGACGGTGTAGCGGTGGTCGATGTCGTGGCGCTGTCTGGCCCCATACCAGGGCTGACGATAGTGCTTGTTCCGGTGCCAGCGCGCGGGAACCCGATAGTGTGGATGCACGGGATGCAGTGCCGCAGGATGACCCGCACTGTGATAGTAGGTGATGACTCCGTGGCTGTGCGCGGGGCCTGCCGCCGCGGGGGCAGCCGCCAACAGCGTGACAAGTGCGGGAAGAACGAGGTGTTTGTACATACTGTGACTCCAGGTTGCCGGTGTTACAGCTGCCATACTGCACACCTGTGCCTGAACCACGCCTGAACAACGGTCGGCTCATTTACGGCCCGCGTTCAGCGACGGTTCAGCTTGCAGTGGGTATGCTGGATATTTCCCGGGCGTCGGCTGCGCCCTGCATGGGCTCTACCACTGAGGGTGTGGCATCTGGCACACTCCTGCCTGTGGCGGCATGTCGCGGCCGGATTCGAATCGCGTGTGAGGACAGGTATGGGTGATCGTTTGCGGGTTTTCCTGCTGCTGGTATGCCTGCTGGTAGTCGCTGGAGGCTGGAGCGCGCCCACGCCGGTGCTGGCGCAGCCGGCGGGTTCCGCCGCCCAGAAGAGCGCCATGACCCCGCGCGAGGCGGCCGCCAAGGCCCGCGCACAGCATGGTGGCAAGGTCTTGAACGTATCGCGCCAGGGTAATGCCTACCGGGTGAAGCTGCTGCTCGACTCCGGTCGGGTCATCACTGTAACGGTCAAGGGTTGAGCCTTGCGCATGCTGGTGGTTGAAGACGATGTCCGCCTGCGACAGCGGCTCGTCGGGCACTTCAGCGCCCTGGGCTGGGTGGTGGGCGAGGCCCCGGGGGGCAGTGAGGCGGACTATCTGGCTCGTGAATTGCCCTGTGACCTGGCCATTGTGGATCTCGGTTTACCCGACGTGCCCGGCATCGAACTGATTGCGCGCTGGCGCGCCATGGGCCTGGCTTTCCCGGTGCTCGTCCTCACCGCCAGGGCGGATTGGCAGGAGAAGGTGCAGGGGCTGGAGGCCGGTGCAGACGATTACGTCACCAAGCCGTTCTATCTCGAGGAACTGGAGGCGCGCGTGAACGCCCTGCTGCGACGGGTGGCCGGCCGCATCACCGAGCGGGTTGACTATGGCGCCATCGTCATTGACTACAGTGCTCGCTCGGTAACCGTTGACGGCGCCGTGCTGGACCTGACGGCGTTTGAATACAACACGCTTGCCTACCTGGCGCATCGCGCGGGTACGGTGGTCTCGAAAACGGAACTCACCGAACACCTCTATCAGCAGGAGCACGACCGCGACAGCAATGTTATCGAGGTTTTTGTGGGCCGTCTGCGACGCAAGCTGGATCCGCAGGGCCACTTGCAGCCGATCGAAACGGTGCGTGGCGCCGGCTACCGCTTTGCGCTTGTGCCGGTGACCGAGTGAGATCGGGGCTGTCGCTTGCGGCTCGCCTGTCCCTTGCCAGCGCCCTGATGCTGCCCGTGTTTCTGGGGGCCACTGGCTGGTACCTGGAGCGCAGCCATCGGCTCAGCATAGAGGTCGCCCAGGCCGAGCGCCTGGAACTGCAATTGCTCAACCTGCTGGCACAGGCAGAATTCGACGCGGCGCTGGAAATGCCTGCTGATTTGCTGGAGCCGCGTCTGGCGCAGCCTGGGTCAGGGTTCTACGCCGTGATCAGCGACGCTGACGGCACTCTCCTGTGGTCGTCGCGCTCCGCGCTGAGCCTGGACCTCGGACGTATCCCCCTCGCCATGCCGCCACTGCGTCCGGGCGGTACTGCCAGCTCCCGGGTGAATGGGCTGCTCCGGGTTTCGCTACAGGTGCTCTGGGAGACAGCCTCCGGGTCGGACGTGCCTCTGCGTTTCACCGTACTTGAAACCACCGCGCCGATTGAGGCCGATCTGGCGCAGTACCGGCGCAGCCTGCTGCTCTGGCTAGGCGGTTCCGCGCTCGCCCTGCTGGGCTGTCAATTGCTGATTCTGGGCTGGGGCCTGCGCCCCCTGCGCGCGCTGGCGGTTGACATCGCACGCCTGGAGGCCGGTGAAACGGCCCTGCTACAGCGCCCCTACCCACGCGAGGTGGAGGTGCTCACACACAACCTCAATACCCTCCTGCAGGGTGAGCAACAGCGACGCGAACGGGTGCGGCGCACCCTCGGCGACCTTGCACACAGTTTGAAAACACCACTGGCGGTGATCAGGACAGCAGATCCGCAGGCTCGGGACTACCCCGAGGTGGTCTCGGAACAGACCAATCGCATGGAAGAGATCGTGAGTTACCAGTTGCAACGTGCGACGGGCGGCGGTGCCCGTCTGCTGCAGCGCGTTTCCGTGGCACCGGTTCTGGAGCGCTTGCGCAGCAGCCTGTTGAAGGTCTATGCGACCCGCGACCTCGATATCCAGCTGCTGGTGGAGGCGGGCTGCACTTTCCGCGGCGATGAGCGCGATCTCATGGAGATGCTCGGCAATCTGATGGACAATGCCTGCAAGTACGCGCAGCGACGTATTCGTATCAGCGCTGCCGGTGGCGAGGAACATCCGCTGGACATCATCGTCGAGGACGATGGCCCCGGCGTCGCCCCGGCGCTCTGTCGGGCTATTCTGCAGCGCGGTTTTCGTGCCGACAGCCGCGGTGAGGGGCAGGGCATTGGGCTGTCGGTCACGGCAGACATTGCCGCGAGTTATCAGGGCAGCCTGGCCATTGACTCCGGCGGCCAGGGTGGCGCGCGTGTCCGCCTGCGCTTTGACTGATGGCCAGAGTCGTCGTAAACGAAGGGAGACCTATCATGAAAAACCTGCCGCGCAGCATCCCGAGCCTCTTTGCCCTGCTGCTGTTGTTCACGTACACGGTCGTCGCAGCGGAGGACCGGCCCTATCCGCAGATCCGCGTCACCGGTGAAGGCGTGGCAACCCTGCCTCCGGATATGGCGCTGTTGTCCCTGGCGGTGACGCGGGACGCGCCGACGGCTGCACAGGCCCTCGAGGAAACCTCCAGGGCGATGCGGGATGTGCTGGCGGCCATGCGCAAGGCGGGTATCGAGGAGCGCGACCTGCAAACCGAACAGTTTGCCATTCACCCGCGATACCGCGATGAGCCAGCGCAGGTCAAGGGCGAGCCCCCTACACCGCGCATCGTCGGCTACACCGTGAGTAATGGGCTCAGCGTGCGTGTGCGGCAGCTTGAGAGCCTGGGCGCGATTATAGACATGTCGGTGCGGATGGGCGTGAATCAGGGTGGCGGCATCCAGTTTCTCAACGATGATCCGGCTGCCGCTATCACGGCGGCCCGCACGGCGGCAATGCAGGATGCCCTGGCTCGGGCCAGAACCCTGGCCGCCGCGGCCAACGTGGGCCTGGGTGCCATCCTCGATATCTCGGAGCAATCCTACCAGCCCCGCCCGATGATGATGGCGAGAGCAGACACGGTGATGGCCGAGGCCGGTGCTGTACCCATTGCCGGTGGCGAAAACAGCTATCGGGTGACGGTCAATGTGGTGCTGGCTCTGGAGCAGTGAGGGGCGCGGGGAAAAAATTACCCCTGGCAGGGAATAAGCGGCAGCTGCCAGACGTCTTAGGTTTGAAAGTGGAGTGAAACACTACTTTGAGGGGGCGGCGAAGTGCCGTTTGGGTAGTGCCCCGGATGCGCAAGCACCGGGGCACGCGGCCTTCCCCGTCAGCCTCCATTTTCGTTGAAGGTCCGCTGAACCTGAGCGTACAGAAGGTGCTAACCAACCGGCTGGGTGTAAAGGGGAGGGGAGTTTCAACGCCTCAGGACAGGATGGGGAACGCTAGCCCCCCAGCCCTGGAACTACAGGGTTTATTGCCAGCTTCTGGTAATAAGCCCTGCTTCTCTTTTCGCACTTGCCGCATCACCACTCGCATTGCTCTCCACGAAGGCGGCGACCGGGTCGCTATCCGCTGCACTGGCGGGTCGGTAGGCGTCTGCCGCATCGTCCTGCAGGGAAGTTTGCACTGCGGCTACGCGGGTTTCCCAGTGCCCATCATCACGGCAGGCAACACCGCGAATGGTTTGCGCTTCGTTGGCCAGGAGGTATTCCCGGCACCAGGTGCCCTCATGGTTGGGGAAGCTCAGTACCGGACGCAACTTGCTGCCATCGGCCAGTGTTTCCCAGCCGTCGGCTCGCGAAGGCAGCGCTTCCAGCGCCGCGGACAGCACCGCGCCACTGTCACCCTGTTGTTCGGCTTGCCATTGGGGTACCAGAAGCAATGCGGCAGCCGCCGCCAGTGATGCGGCAACGGCGAATCCGCGCGCGTTGTTGATGGCAAACCGGTGCAGGCGATGGGGTTGTGTCTGGATCCGCACCGGGGCGTTCTCCAGCAGTGCGCTCACCTGTTCAGGCAGGGACTGCCGTGCGGCCGCTGCATGCAGTGTCCCGCGCAATTGTGCCTGCAGTGCGCGCATCGCCTCCAGATTCGCCGCGAGGGCGGGATCCTCTGCCATACGCCGCTCGCAGGCCGCGCGTTCTGCGGGCGGCAGCTCGCCGTCCAGGTATGCTGACAGTACTTCCCAGTCCTGATCTGTCATGTTGCCTTTCACATCGTCCTCATTCCGGGGTCTCCCGGTTTTTCAGCAGCTGCGCCCTCGCCCGGGCCACCCTGCTCATGATGGTGCCGACGGGCACCTCCAATATGTCGGCTGCCTCGGCGTAACTTTTGCCTTCCACCGCAACCAGCGACAGGGCCATGCGCTGCTCGGGCGGCAAGGCATCCAGCGCCAGCGCGACCGCTTCCAGCGCACGCTCGCTGTCCGCGTCGTCCTCGGCCGACGGCGCTTCATCGGTGTCCCACGCCATCTGCAGCGGGTAACGCTGGCGGACCTCGCGGGAGCGAAGTTCATCAATCCAGGCGTTCCGGCACACCCGGTACGCCCATTTCGCCGCATCGGCATCATCGGGCATACCCTTCTCCAGGATGCGCTCTACGGTCATCTGCAGCAGATCGTCAGCGTCAGCCGACGTCCCGCTCAGTGACAGGCAGAACCGACGCAAATTGCTCAGTTCTGCCATCAGAACTTCTCGCTGTGAGTGGCTCAGCGATGGCATAATGATCCTGTTACTGGAGATGACGATTAGCCGCCGGATTCTATTCCATTTGGGGGAATTAATCGCGCTATGATTCGTCTTTACTATAGATGGCATTGGCCATGTGGAGGGTGAAAGCTGTGCGACAGTCTACCGTAATGTCCGCTTCTCAACGTATGGCACTCGCAGCGTGTTCCCCGCTGCGTGCCGCGATGCTGTCCTTCCCGGCCTGTGTGCTTGCCTCTGTGCTGTTCGCGCTGGCGCCCACCCAGGCGTTGGCGCAGGTTCCCTGCTGCCTCGATGAAGAGGAGTTCGAGGAGTATCTCGAAGAATCCATCGAGGAGGAGGTCGCGGAAAACGTCGAAGAGGAAGTGGTCGAGAATATCGAGGAAGAGCTCGAGGTAGCCGTTGACCAGGCGGTGGGAGAAACCATTGAGGACTCCATCGAGGATTCCATCGAGGAAACGATCGACGATTCGGTGGAGAAATCGGTTGAGGAAACGGTCGCCGACAGCGTGGAAGAGTCGGTGGAAGACGCCGTCGAAAGCACGGTTGAAGAGTCGGTGGCGGGTGCGGTAGAGGATTCCGTGGAAACCTCCGTTGAGCAGAATGTTGCCAGTGCGGTTGAAAAATCGGTTGAAGAAACCGTGGAGCAGACGGTAACCGCGTCGGTCGAGGGCCAGGTTGAGGTCGGCATCGCGGCGGCGATTGAAGATCGTCTGGAAAGCGAAATCGCGACTGTGCTAGAGGATCTCGAAAGTCAGTTGGAGATCGATGAGGCGCGCATCAAGACACAGCAGTGGCTGGTGATGGCAGAGCCCGAGGTATTCGACGAGCTGGCGGTCAAGGGATACCTATTTGACCGCGTGACAGACTTGCCGGGTATGGGGTTGCTGCTGGCAGAAGTGGAAGCCCCTTCCAGCTTTGAAATCTATGATGTGCGTGAAGGTGTCATCGATGTCGTGGGGCGCGGGCGCGCCGAAGTGGATTTGAACCACATTTATACGGCGAGCGCTCCGGTGCACCATACGGTAGAAGGCGCGAGACCGCGCAATGTATTGCATTTTCCTGCGGGAATGGACGATCTGGCGTTGCGTCTGGGCATGATTGACAGTCTGGTGGATACCGCGCACCCCGCGTTGCAGAAGGCCAATATTCACAGCCGTGCGTTCGCCACGGAAGGGGCCACGTTGCCTGCCTTCCACGGTACGGCCATTGCCTCGATCTTCACCGGTCGGGATGCGGACTACCTCGGCCTGGCACCCAGCGCTGAACTCTATGCCGCCGCCGTATTCGAGCAGGACGCGGCGCGCGGTGAAATCGCGAGCACCGTAAGTCTGGTGCGTGCCCTCGACTGGTTGATCTCATCCGGCGTCGACGTGGTGAACATCTCTCTGGCGGGGCCACCCAATCGCCTGTTGGAGAAAGCGCTGAGCCGCGCTGCGTCGCGTGGCGTGCTGATTCTCGCTGCAGCGGGAAACGGTGGTCCCATGGCCAAACCCATGTATCCCGCCGCCTATCCGTCAGTCATGGCAGTGACGGCAGTCGATGCCCACGGGCGCGTGTTCAGGCTGGCGAACCGCGGCGACTATGTTGACCTGGCGGCGCCGGGTGTCGGCCTGTTGCATGCGCGGTCCGGCGGTGGCTATGCCACCTCGTCAGGCACGTCCTTTGCCGTGCCGTTTGTGGCTACCGCCGCTGCCCGTTTGCGTCTGCTGTCGCCTTATGAAGATGTGCGGGAAGCGCTGCTCAGCAGTGTGCAGGACGAGGGTGTGCCCGGGCGCGATGATGTGTACGGCTACGGGGTGTTGCGCGTAAACGGCTGATTACCAGCGATAAACATAGCGGCTGCCGACAATGCCCTGTTCGAAGTCGCTGATCTGGAAGTTGGAGCGGTAGTCCCCGTAGGCGAAGTAGAGCTGCAGCGCGCCCTGTTTTGACAGCGGGTACTCCAGGTCCAGCTGCACCCGATGCCGCTCATCCCGACGCTGCTCTCCCTCTATGCTGCCTATTCCAGGCGTCAGTCCACTGTAATCGCGGTTTTCATAGCGGTAGGCCATTTCCAGCTTGAGCACTTTCTCACCAACATCGACCCGGCGTATGTAGCGCAGCTTGGCAGCGTGGGATGTGAAATCCAGACGCTCAAGGTTGGCGTCCTCAGAACGGAACCGGTAACCCATATTGAAGTAGCTGCGCAAGCCGCGCGCGAAAAAATAGACATCGATTTCCCCCGTGTGCGTGGTGGCGTCGCGCTCTGCACGCTCCTTGATCTGCTTGTCGGAGAAGACATAGGCGGCCCTGCTGAACCACTTCTGGCTGAGGAAGCCGGAGACATAAGGTGACGCCCTGTAGAGTTCCAGGAAGCCGTTGCCGTCCAGCAGTGAATTGACATAAAACGTGGAGAATCCGGCGTCAACGCGACCCGCCTGGGTTTTCAGGTTGGCGCCAAGGATATGCGTTTGCCGGTTCAGGTCTGAAAAATCCTGGTACATATCCTGGTTGAAGTCGTAGGTCAGGCGCAGGTCAGTCTCGGGACTGAAATAAGTGCGCATACCCAATTTGCCTTCAACGGTTACCGCGGAATCCCCTTCCCGTGTGCTGGCATCCAGTTCATCAATGGTGACGTTGGTATCGTACTCGGCACCTACGCCCAACTCGGCAAAATAGCTCGTTGGCGGAGTGCTTTCGGTTCTGGTGTCCTCTTCGGCTGCGGCACCCAGGGACATCAAGCACGCAGTCAGGGCGACGACTCCGGCCAGGTTAAATCTCGGCTGTGGCATGCCAAGGGTCCTGATGGTGGTCGAGACGGAAACGCGAGACTAACCAATGGCGGCGTTTGCGACAAGGGCTTGCGCGGTACTCTCGCCTATGCTCAGCGTCGGTGAGCGTAATTTGCTCCCGCCGACGCAACGGCGCAGAATGCGCTTCGACGATTGCAGCCCAGAGATCGCTATCCCGTGCCCTCGCCAATACCGTACCTACCGCACATGAGCAACTCGCAGGTGTTGAGCATGGGGCTTGCGCCACTTGATGCGCAGCGGTGGATAGAGCCCGATGCAGCGCTCCCGTTTTGGCACGCGCACAAGCAGGCGGTACGTGCCCGTCTCGGCAGCCGTGTTTGTTGCGCTACGCCGGAATCGTTGCCGGCACAGCGCGAGGCGAGCACGCTGTTGGCCACGCACCTGGTACGTGATCATCCCGATCTCTACCGTCGTGCCGGACCAAAACTGGATTGCGGGGAGTACGCCGTCGATATCGGTGAGGAGCACCCGGAGCCGCTGTGGGCGATATCACTGGCAGTGGCGGACGACCTGTTGCTCCTGCAACCCCGGGGTGACGAGTATGTGCTGACTGCTGCAAGTTTATGCAGCCCGAGCCACTGGCGTCTGGAGGAGAAATTCGAGCAGCCGCTGTCCACGATTCACGGCCCCATCCCGGGGTTTAACGCTGCACTGCAGCCGCGTGTGGCACGCTTTCTCCAGCACCTTCACGCTGCGCGTCCGGTCGAGCGCTTCAACTGGGGGTTGCAGCGGGGAGCTGCGCTCTGCGCCAGGGATAGCGTGGCGGCCGAAGGCGTCCTGCACTATCGTTGTGAGCGCCAGACATTGTACCGATTGCCCGGCACCGGAGCTGTCCTGTTTACGATACGGGTGTATCTGAGCCCCTTGAGCAGCCTGGAGGCGGTGCCCGGCGCGCTGCAGGCTCTGGTGCAGGCCATTGACGCCTGCCCGCCGGCACTGGCGGTCTACAAGGGATTCGATCGCCTGCAGGATGACCTGGACGACCTGCGGAATACCTATGTCTGACCTCGTCTGGTGGCAGATGACGCTGATCGGCCTGCTGTTTGTCTGGGGGGGCTTCGTGCGTTCGGGTCTCGGTTTTGGCGGCGCGGTGCTGACATTGCCCTTCCTGCTCATGGTATACAACGCACCGCTGGTCTACCTGCCGATCATCTCCGTGCACTTGCTGTTCTTCTCAGGATTGACCATCCTGCAGGCCCATCTGCGGGCGCGCCGGGCACTGCGCGGCGGCGCCCGGCGCAGCGACGCCCGGCGCGACGACGCCCGGCGCAGCGACGCCCGGCACGACGACGTAGCGGCTCCCGAGGCTGCGGGCACGGTGAATTGGCCGTTCCTGCGCTACGCCTTTACCTTGATGCTGGTCCCCAAGCTGATTGGCGTAGCCGGCGTGCTCACCCTGCCGGCGACGGTGGTCAGCAGTTTCATCTTTCTGGTGGTCGGGGCCTACGCGGTGAGTTATATCCTGCAACGCCCGTTCAAAAGCAACAGTCCGCGTGTCGACGCCGCCCTGCTCATGCTGGGGGGATATGTGAGCGGCACCTCACTGATTGCGGCGCCGCTGGTCGTGCCGGTGGCGGCGAGTCGGGTTGCCCGACACGAACTGCGCGACACCCTGTTCGTGCTCTGGTTTGTGCTGGTTGCGATAAAGCTGGCGGCGTTCGCCTGGACCGGCGTCGACCTGCAGTGGCGGCAGCACCTCTGGCTGCTCCCCTGCGCCGCGATTGGCCATGTCCTGGGTCTGCGTTTTCACGCCTATACCCTGCGTGCTGATACCGCTGTGTTCTTTCGCGTACTCGGTGTGGGCCTGCTCACGGTCAGCGTCGTGGGTCTGGTGCGCATGGTCAGCCAGTCCATGGGCTGACCGCGCGCAGGCCCCGCACTCAGGCGCGGGGCTTGCGCTTCGCCGGCTTTTTGCCAGGCTTCAATCCCGGTTTGCTGCTGTGCTTGCGGGCCGTCGCAGGTTTGCCGTCGGCTGCGTGGGCGGCGGATGAATCTCGCTGCAGGTTCAGTTTCTGCCCGCTGACCCAGACGCCGCGAAGGTGGTCGAAGATCTCGGCTGGCATGCCCTCGGGGAGGTCGACTGTGCTGTACTCATCGTGAATGATAATGCGGCCGATGTGCTCACTGTCGATGTCGGCTTCGTTGGCAATAGCGCCCACGATGTTGCCGGGCTTGACGCCGTGTTTGTGGCCCACCTCGATGCGGAACCGCTCCATGCCCTTTGACAGCTCGCTGTCACGCTCCTGTCGGCGCGGACGCTCCCGGGGCTCACGGGCCTCGCGCTCTTCCCGGGCAGGTCGCTCGGCACGCGCTGGCTTGTCACGTCCGCTCGCAGCCGCCGGGGCACTGTCCTGCGTCTTCCCGGCCACGTCTGCCTTGCCGCCGCCCGCCAACAGGACCAGCGCGGCAGCCACGTCAACCATGGGCACACCGTACTCATGCTGGTAGTCGCTGACCAGTTTGCGCGCTGCGTCCAGGTCGCGGGTGTCGAGGGTGGCCGTGATCTGCTGTTTGAAGCGATCGCTGCGCTTGTCCTGCACTTCCTGCGCACTCGGTAACTGCATGGGTTCAATGATGTTCGACGTGGCCCGTTCAATGGCCTTGAGCAGACGCCGCTCGCGGTTGGCCGCAAACAGAATGGCTTCGCCCTTGCGTCCGGCCCGGCCGGTGCGGCCGATTCGGTGCACGTAGGCTTCCACATCCTGGGGGATGTCATAGTTGATGACATGGCTGATGCGTTCCACGTCCAGTCCGCGGGCGGCGACGTCGGTGGCCACCAGGATATCGAGGTTGCCGTTTTTCAGCCGCTCGACGGTTTTTTCGCGTTGCTGCTGGGGGATGTCGCCGTTCAGCGGCGCCGCTGAATAGCCGCGCGCTGAGAGCTTCTCCGCCAATTCGGTCGTGGCGATGCGGGTGCGCACAAAGAGGATGATGGCATCAAAGTCCTCCATTTCGAGTATGCGCGTCAGTGCATCGAGTTTGTGCACACCGGCCATCATCCATACCCGTTGTCGAATCGACGAATTGGCCATGGAGGTCACCTGAATGGTGATTTCCTGTGGTGACTGCAGATGATGCTGTGCGATACGTCGAATGGCTGTGGGCATGGTGGCGGAGAACAGCGCGACCTGCCGGGTCGGCGGTGTCTGTTCCAGAATCCACTCGACGTCATCGATGAAGCCCATGCGCAGCATCTCGTCCGCTTCATCCAGTACCAGCGAGCGCAGCCCACCCAGGTCCAGTGAGCCGCGACGCATGTGGTCCATTACGCGGCCGGGTGTGCCGACAATGACGTGCACACCACGTTGCAGCTGGCGCAGTTGCCCACGGTAGTCGGAGCCGCCGTAGATGGGCAGCACGTGAAACCCGGGCAAGTGCGTAGCGTACTTCTGGAACGCTTCGGCAACCTGAATGGCCAGCTCCCGGGTGGGTGTGAGCACCATGACCTGCGGGGTTTTCTGCTTGATATCCAGCTTTGCCAGCAGCGGCAGGGCAAAGGCAGCGGTTTTGCCGGTACCCGTCTGCGCCTGGCCCACCAGGTCGCTGCCCGACAGCAGTGGCGGTATGGTGCGTGCCTGGATGGCTGACGGGGTTTCATAGCCGACATCGGTCAGTGCGCGGAGGAGGAAATCGGGCAGGTTCAGGTCCGCGAAGCGAGTCGCGTCGGAGAGTTCGGCGGTCATGGGGAGAATACCTTGGGGATGGAACTGCAATCGGGGGGATAGTATACAGGCATACGGAGCCACAACAACGCGGAGGTGGCGTGAATATGCCGTGTTCACCGGCGATGATTGACTTCCGTCCGCGGCCCCCTCAGCTATACTCGTGAGTGAATCAGCAACGCGCGGAGAACTCGCCATGACCCAACCCAGCACCGTCAACGACTGCATGCACCGGCAGCCCCTGACCATACGTCCGGACGCCAACCTGGTCGAGGCAGTGGGCATCATCACCGAGCACGGTCTCACAGGACTCACGGTCACGGATGCCAGCGGAGCGGTGCAGGGCGTGCTGTCGGAGCTGGACTGCCTGCGCGGCATACTGGCGGCGATCTATAACGACGGGGATCCGGAACACGCCCTGGTCAGCGAGGTTATGACGTGCCAGGTGAACGCCTGCGGCCCGCAGGACAGTATCGTCGAAGTGGCCCAGTCCATGCTGGAGACCCGTCAGCGCCGCCGCCCCGTTGTGGAAAACGGTGTGCTGGTCGGGCAGGTGAGCTCGCGGAACATCCTCTGGGCGCTGATGGAGCACTCCCGGCGCCGGTTGCAGGACCGGCGCCGCTAGCGGCAGCAGGCAGCTCTACTCGCCCTCGTCCGCCGTGCCGGCGAGTTTGCGCAGCACGTAGTGCAGAATACCCCCGTGTCGGTAATAGCTGAATTCATTCGGCGTATCAATGCGGATCAGGGCCTGAAACTCCCGGTCCTCGCCCGCCGCATTGCGCACCCGCACCGCGACGTGTTTCTGCCCGGGTTTCACCGCGCCGATACTGAATGCCTCCCTGCCCGTAAGGTTCAGGGTTTGAGCGGACTCTCCGTCGGCAAACTGTAGCGGCAGGATACCCATGCCGACCAGATTGGACCGGTGAATGCGCTCGAAGCTCTCCGCAATCACCGCGCGCACCCCGAGCAATGAGGGGCCTTTCGCTGCCCAGTCCCGCGATGAGCCGGTGCCGTACTCCTTGCCTGCGATAACCAGCAGCGGAACCCGTTGTTCACGGTAGTGCTCCGCGGCATCGTAGATGGACATCTGCTCGTCGTTGAGAAAGCAGGTGGTCCAACTGCCCTCGGTGCCAGGGGCCAGCTGGTTGCGCAGCCGGATATTGGCAAAGGTCCCGCGCATCATCACCTCGTGGTTGCCGCGGCGTGAACCATAGGAATTGAAGTCGTCGACGTCGATGCCCCGTTCCTGCAGGTATTGCCCCGCCGGACTGTCAGGCGCAATGGCGCCCGCGGGGGAGATGTGATCGGTGGTGACGCTGTCGCCCACCATGACCAGGCAGCGGGCCGCCTCAATACCGCGTACCGCGTCGGCCTGCGGCGGCATGTCATCGAAGAAGGTCGGTTTGCGCACGTAGCTGGATTCCGGCCACGGATAGCGCTCGCTGTCGGCAACAGGCAGGTCGTTCCAGGTGGTGTTGCCGCTGTATACGTCGGCGTATTTTTCCCGGAACATGGTGGCATCGACGGCATCGCCCACAATGTCGCGAATCTCCGCATTGCTCGGCCACAGATCGGCCAGCGTCACCGGGTTGCCGTCGGCGTCGTGCCCCAGCGCATCGTTGAGCAGGTCGACATCCATGTTGCCGGCCAGCGCATAGGCCACGACCAGCGGTGGAGACGCAAGATAATTGGCGCGAACGTCCTGGTGAATGCGCCCTTCAAAGTTGCGGTTTCCCGAAAGCACGGAGGTGACCAGCAGGTTGCCCTTGGCAATCGCCGCACTGATGTCATCAGGCAGCGGCCCCGAGTTGCCGATACAGGTGGTACAGCCGTAGCCGACGAGATAGAAACCCAGGGCCTCCAGGTCATCCATCAGCCCGGTTTTCTCCAGGTATTCGGTGACCACCTTGGAACCCGGGGCGAGGCTTGTCTTGACCCAGGGGCGTGACCGCAGGCCGAGGGCGCGGGCCTTGCGCGCAATCAGCCCGGCCGCCACCAGCACGGCGGGGTTAGATGTGTTGGTGCAGCTGGTAATGGCCGCGATCACCACGGCTCCGTGCTGCAGTTGGAACGACTCATCGCCCCGTTGCACGGTTATGCCATTGAGGGCCGTCGCTTCCTCGTCACTGACGGTGCCGCCTTCCTGCTCCCAGCCGCCTTCGTCTTCGGAGACTACCGTGAGCTCCTGGAATTCCCGCAGCACCTGTGTGAATGCCTGTTTGGCTTTGCGCAGGGGGACGCGATCCTGGGGTCTTTTCGGGCCCGCGATGCAGGGCTCGACATCGCCCAGGTCCAGCGTCAGCGTGGCGCTGTAGCGCGCCTCCACGCTGTCCGCATCGTGCCAGAGACCCATGGCCTTCATGTAGCGTTCGACCAGCCGCAGCTGGTCGTCGCTGCGGCCGGTGAGGCGCAGATACCGTACGGTCTCCTCATCGACCGGGAAAATGCCGCAGGTCGCGCCGTACTCCGGCGCCATGTTGGCGATAGTCGCGCGATCAGCCAGGCTCAGGTGAGCGAGGCCGGGGCCAAAAAACTCGACGAACTTGCCCACCACGCCGTGCTTGCGCAGCTGTTCTGTCACGGTGAGCACCAGATCGGTCGCTGTCGCGCCCTCCGGCAGCTGGCCCTGCAGACGGAAGCCGACCACTTCCGGGATCAGCATGGTGACCGGCTGTCCCAGCATTGCGGCTTCGGCTTCGATGCCGCCCACACCCCAGCCCAGCACGCCCAGGCCGTTGATCATGGTGGTGTGCGAGTCGGTGCCCACCAGGGTATCCGGGTAGGCCAGCGTGCGGCCGTCCTGCTCCGCACTGAACACGCCCCGCGCCAGGAACTCGAGGTTGACCTGGTGCACAATGCCCGTGCCGGGGGGGACAACCTTGAAATTCGCGAAGGCCTCCTGCCCCCAGCGCAGAAACTGGTAGCGTTCACGATTGCGCTCAATCTCAATCGCCGTGTTGCGCTCCAGGGAGTCCTCGCCGCCAAAATGGTCCACCATCACCGAGTGATCGATGACCAGTTCCACCGGGGACAGCGGGTTGATTTTTCCGGGCTCGCCACCCAGGTCCACCATGGCATCGCGCATGACCGCCAGGTCAACAATGGCGGGTACACCGGTGAAATCCTGTAGCAGCACACGCGCGGGAACGAAGGCAATTTCCTGGCTGGGCGGCGCGCTTGGGTCCCAGCGCGTCAGGGCTTCGATGTCGGCGTCGGTGACAAACGGCTCGTTGCCATGTCGCAGGAGGTTTTCCAGCAGCAGCTTCAGCGAGTAGGGCAGGGTTTGCGTGTCACCGCCGGCGGCGTCTAAGGGGAAGATCGTATACTGTGTGCCGTCCACATCCAGGGACGCTTCCTTGCGGTACTTTGTGCTCATGGCAATGCCTCTCATTCGGGTGAACAAGCGGGAACCTTGTGTCCCGTTCAGTTACCCTAGCACAGGTCGGCGTATCTGGCAGACTGAGACGATTTGCCGCGGAGCGCGTATCCAGCCTGTCGCCGGCGAACGCCGGGGGCCGGCAAATGCAGGTGAAAATCGGGAGAGCAGCGTGCAGCAGGGGACAGGACAATCGGGACGGGCCAGATTCAGGCGGGGGCGCAGTGGCGCGCTGTTGCTCTGGCTTGTGGCGGCCGTGTGCATGGCGGACGCGGGTGTTCGCGTCAGCCTGACCACGGTCGAGACGACCGAGATCCTGCGTGAGTTGCGCCTGACGGGCACAGTCACGGCGCAGCACAACGCGAGTCTGTCGGTTGCCGCCGCAGGACTGGTGCAGGATATCCTCGTCGACACTGGCGCCAAGGTGGCCCGGGACGATGTCCTGTTGCGCATGGATGCAGAGCTGGCCGAACTGCGCCACGCAGCCGCCAGAGCTGCGGTGGCCCAGGCGCAGGTGCGCGCCCGGGATGCCGAACGGCGCCTGCAGGAGGCAGAGTCGTTGCTCCCCCAGCGAGGCATTGCCGAGACCACGGTGCGCGAACTGGCCGCGAACCGTGATGCGGCACGGGCGCAGCTGCAACAGGTGACCGCAGAGGCGGCGCTGGCGCAGGCATTGCTCGACCGACATACGCTGCGTGCACCATTCCCCGGGGTGATCAGCCTGCGCCGCACGGAACGTGGAGAATGGCTGAACCCCGGTCAGGCCGTATTCGACCTGGTGGGGCTGGACGACCTGCGACTGGATTTTGCCGTCCCCGAGGATTATCTGTCATCGCTGCAGGTCGGCGCGCCACTCACTTTTAGCACTGCCGCCGATCCCACGCGGGAACTGACCGGCCGAGTCGCCAGCCTGGTGCCGGTTGCCGACACCGCGGCGCGCACCTTCCTGCTGCGTATTGCTCCCGCTGATGACGCCCGCTCCGGCCTGTTGCCCGGAATGTCGGTCAGCGCGCGTTTGGCCCTCGCCACCGGGCGCCGGGGTATCGCGGTGCCGCGGGATGCGCTGGTGCGCTACCCGGATGGGCGGGTAGTTGTCTGGACAGCGGAGGCGGATGGCGATGCACTGATCGCGCGTGAGAACACCGTGACCACCGGGTTGGCCTTTGGCGGGCAGATAGAAATTCTGCAGGGCCTCGCGGCGAACGAGCAGGTGGTGGTGCGAGGCAATGAAGCCCTGCAGCCGGGGCTGCTTCTGCTGCCTACGGGAGATGCGCAATGACCGAGGGCGCAGCGGGCTTCTTTGACCGCATCGTCGCCCGGGGCATTCTGGTCACCGTCGTCGCGCTGATAGTGACGGTGGTGGGGATCATCGCGGCGCTGCGGATTCCTGTGCAGATGATTCCCGACCTCGATGTCCGGGTGATCAGCATCCGCACCACCTGGCCGGGTGCGACGCCGCAGGACGTGGAGAAAGAGATCCTTATCGAGCAGGAGGAGTACCTGCGCAATCTGCCCAGTTTGTCCCGCATCGTGGCGACTGCGCGCGCGGGCAGTGCCGAAATCGAGCTGGAATTTCCTTTTGGCACCGATATCACCGAAATGCTGATTCGGGTCAGCAATGCCCTGAGCCAGGTGCCGGATTACCCCGAGAACGTCGATGAGCCACGTATTTTCGCCAATTCCTTTTCGGCGAATGCCTTTATGTTCTTCAGCATTACGCCATTGCCCGGTAACCCGCGGCAGGTGGACGTGGATCTGGCACTGGATTTTATTGAAGACACAGTAAAGCCGCGCATGGCCCGGGTACCGGGGGTCTCCGAAGTCGGTGTGGGAGGGGGTGCGGAACGGCAGATCCAGATTCTCATCGACCCCGCTCGCCTGGCGCAACGCGGCCTCACGCTCAGCGATGTGCGCGAGGCCGTGCGTGCGCGCAATCGCGATCGCTCGGCGGGTGACGTGGAGTCGGGTAAGCGGGAATACCTGTTGCGTACCATCGGGCGTTTCGAGGATGCGGCAGCGCTGGAGCAGCTGATTCTGCTGCGCCGTGGCGACGCAATTACGCGCTTGAGTGATGTCGCCGAAGTGAAACTGGGCAGCTTTGAGCAGCGCAGTCTGTCTTTCTTCAACGACCAGACCAACCTTTTCCTCTCTGTGCGGCGGGAATCCGGCTCCAACGTGATCGCCATAAAGCGGGCGATGATGGCTGAACTGGACGCCATCAATGAAGAAGTGCTCGCCCCAGCCGGGTTGGAGATGTTGCCGGTCTCGGACGATGTGCGTTACGTGCAGGATTCGGTGCGCAACGTCTGGCAGAACCTTCTGCTGGGCGCGATGTTTGCCACGCTGGTGATGTATTTGTTCCTGCGCTCTGCCCGTGCCACGCTGGTCGGGGTGATGGGCGTGCCGCTGTGTATTATCGTGGCGTTTCTGGGCCTGCTTCTGGCGGGGCGCACCGTGAACGTCATCTCGCTGGCCGGCATTGCCTTCGCCATCGGCATGACGCTGGACAACAGCATCGTGGTGCTGGAGAGCATCGCCCTGGAGCGCCGCCGGGGTGCCAACCGCCTGCGCGCCGCGGTGGAGGGTGTGCGCCAGGTCTGGCCCGCCGTATTTGCCTCCACTGCAACGACGATTCTGGTGTTCATCCCCGTCATTTTCGTGGAAGAGGAAGCGGGGCAGCTGTATTCCGATGTGGCGATCGCAATCTCGGCGGCAATCCTGGCTTCCATGCTGGTCGCCATTACCGTATTGCCGGCCGCCGCAGCGCGCCTCAACCTCGGGCGCAGCGGCAGCAGCGAGGGCGGTGCAGGGCGCCTGCGCGCACGCACGCTGGAAGGCGTCGCCTGGCTCCTGGCCCGTGGCAGTCGACGTGTTGCCTGCGTCGCCGGTGTGGCGACCGCCAGTCTGCTGGCGGTGATGGTTCTCACGCCGGCCGCGGAGTACCTGCCCGAGGGTGAGGAGCCCAAGGTGTTCGCCCTGATGAGCGCACCCCCCGGATACAACCTTGCTGCGATGGCAGACATCGCAGAAGAGGTACGCAGGGAGTTGCTGCCCTACGTGGACGCGGATCCTGCAGCATTCCGGCGCGGCGAGGCAAGCGTGCCGGCCATGGCCTACATGAACATGCGCGTTGCGCCCGACCAGGTGCGCATCATCGCCGAGCCGATCAATGCGGCGGATGTGGACGCCCTGATGGATGCGCTGTCCGCGGTGTTCGAGAGGTATCCCGGCATGCGCGCCTTTGCTGCACGCGGCTCGATCATTACCAGCAATGATGGCGGCACGCGCAGCGTGAACCTGGATGTGTCTGGTACGGAGTTGACAGACATTTATACCGTGGCGCTGGCCGCCTACCGCCGCGCCGACGCGGCCTTCGAGAATCCGCGTATCCAGAGCCGGCCATCGTCACTGACGCTGGCCCAGCCGCTGGTCGAAGTGCGACCAGATTGGGAGCGTGCCGCCGAACTCGGGCTGGATGCCGAGGCGATCGGGTTCACCGTGGCCGCGCTGACCGACGGTAGCTATATCGATGAATTCTTCCTCGCCGACGACAAGGTGGACATCTACCTGTACAGCGAGGCGGGTCAGTCCGGGTCGTTGGACGCCTTGCCGCATCTTCCGGTATACACGCCGGTCGGGACCGTCGTGCCGCTGGGTTCGCTGGCCAGCATTACCGAGACGGTGGACACCGCCCAGGTAAGACGAGTCAACGGGCGCCGCACGGTCACGCTGAATATTATCCCGCCAAGGTCGGTACCCCTGGAGACCGGCGTGGCGATTGTTCGTCAGGATGTGGTGGGTGGCCTGATGGCGGCAGGGGAGGTGCCCGCCGGGGTGACGCTGGCAATTTCCGGTGCCGCGGACCAGTTGGACGCCACGCGTGCCTCACTGCTGGGCAACTACCTGGTGGCGCTGCTGATTGTGTACCTGCTGCTGGTGGCGATCTTCAGTCACTGGGGCTATCCCCTGTTGATCATGACCTCTATTCCGCTGGGCATCGCGGGCGGCATGGTTGGCCTGTGGTTGCTGAATGCAGTGGGGGGCTGGCTGCCACTGTTCGGTCTGGCGGAGATTGTGCAGCCCTTTGACATGATTTCCATGCTGGGCTTCCTGATCCTCATGGGAACAGTGGTGAACAACCCCATTCTTATCGTGGATCGGGCGGTGGCCAATGTGAGCGCCGCCGGTATGGAGGTGGTAGCGGCCGTGCAGGAGGCAGTGGACGCGCGCCTGCGACCTATTGCCATGTCTACGATCACCACCCTGAGTGGCCTGGCGCCGCTGGTCTTGCTGCCGGGGGCCGGCACGGAACTGTATCGCGGCGTGGGCGTCATTGTCATGTTTGGCATTCTGGGCTCCGCAGCTGTTACCCTGACATTGCTGCCCGCTCTGACAGTGATTGTGCTGCAGTGGCAGCAGCGCCGTCGCGCTCTGCCAACAGGTGCTGAATGACATGAAATCCGCACTGGACAACGACTACCGCGCCTCGCTCTGGCCGCTGCCTCCAAGGCTGCACACCGCAGAGGGTGACGCTCGCCGGGTGGGCGTGGAACTGGAGTTCTCCGGCATCCGTCTGGAGCAGATCGCGAACCTGATTCGCGAGCAGCTTGGCGGCGAACTGGATACGGTGTCCCCCTACGAAAGCCTGGTGAGGAACACCGAGCTGGGTGACTTCAAGGTGGAGCTCGACTCGGCGTGGCTCAAGCGCCGCGGCCGCGAGCGGGCCGATGTGGCCTCGGATGAGCTGGCCACGCTGGGCGAGAACATGCTCAAACTGGCGGCGGAGCAACTGGTCCCGTTTGAGGTGGTCAGCCCGCCCATCGCCATGTCCGACCTTTGGCGCCTGGGCGCCCTGCTGCAGGTGCTGCAGCGTAGCGGTGCACGTGGCACCGCCGATGCGCCGCATTATGCCTTCGGGCTGCATCTCAACCCGGAGTTGCCCGGCCTGGATGCGGCTACCATTCTCGCCTACCTGCGCGCCTTCTGTTGCCTGTCGGACTGGCTCCGCATGCGCAGCAAGGTGAACGTCAGCCGGCGTATCACCCCCTACATTGATCCCTACGAGAAATCCTATGTCAGCCGGCTGCTCGCCCCGGATTACAACCCGGATGAGCAGCAGCTGATAGCGGACTATCTGGCGGCCAATCCCACGCGCAACCGGGCGCTGGACATGCTGCCGCTGTTTTCCCATCTTGATCAGCCGCGTGTCCGCGCCGCGATCCCGGACGACCGTGTGGGCTCGCGCCCGACGCTGCATTACCGGCTGCCGAACTGCGAGATCGATGATCCCAACTGGTCCCTGGCGCGGCCCTGGCGCGACTGGCTGCAGGTCGATGCACTGGCCTGCGATCCCGCGCGGCTGGAGGCGGCGGTGAGTCGCTACCGCGAGCATCTGGGGGGGATCAGCGGCGGGCTGTTTGGGGACTGGGCTCAGGCCAGCGCGGAATTTCTCCTGCCGGAGCTGTGCTAGGCGGCGTTTGTGCCCCCGTGCCGGTGAATACCGGCCCTTCTGGTGCTAAACTGGCGCGCATCACTTTCAGGAGAATGCCTAGCCATGAGTGCAGCTGACGCAGAAAACCATCAACAGTGCATGGAACGATTCATCGCACTGGCCAATACCATGAAGAACGAGGGCGTGCCCACGCGGGTGGTTTCCGCGGCGCTGATGACTGCGTCCGGGGTATATGCCACCTATTCTGTGGCGGGCAATTCCGGCGGCTTGCATGCATCAGGTGTGGAAAAAGTCGCTGCTGCCTACAAGCAGAATCTGGAAAATATCCAGCGCCTGAAGCGTGCGGAGTCCGGTGAGGGGCAGGGCGACGCCTGAGACCCTCGGGGAGGCATCACAGCTCGGCGCGAATCTCGCGAATCTGTTCCATGAAGTAGCCCGGTGCCAGCATCGGCTTCAGCTCCTCTGCCGTGACCGGGCGGCTGAACAGGTAGCCCTGGATGACGCTCGCACCCTGGGTGGTGAGGAAGTTGAACTGCTCGCTGGTTTCCACGCCCTCGGCGACGAGATCCAGGTTCATTGACTGGCCCATCGCGATGATCGCGCGTACCAGGCTTGCATCGTTCTCGCTCTTGTCAAAATCGATAACGAAACTGCGGTCTATCTTCAACTCGTCCAGCGGGAAGCGGCTCAGGTAGCTCAGCGAGGAATAGCCCGTGCCGAAGTCGTCGATTGACAGGCGCAGGCCCATGGCTTTCAGTTCGCGCAGCGTGCGCACGGTGGTTTCGCTGTCCTCCACCAGAATGCTTTCTGTCAGCTCCAGTTCCAGTGAGGAAGCCGGCAGGCCACTGGTCTGCAGCGCTTCGCGCACCATGGGGCAGAAATTCCGGGTGAACTGCAGGGCCGATACGTTGACGGCGATTTTGGGCAGCGCATAGCCCTGCTGTCGCAGATCCACCAGCTCGCGACAGGCCTGGCGGATGCCCCAGCTGCCCAGTTCGCCAATCAGGCCGATTTCCTCGGCCACAGGCACAAAGCGGAAGGGCGGAATCATGCCCTGCTCGGGATGCTGCCAACGAATCAGCGCTTCCACGCCGATCACTGTCCCGGTGCGCGTGTCGACCTGGGGCTGGTAGTGGAACAGCAGTTCGTTGCGTTCCAGCGCCTTGCGCAGGTCGGTCTCCAGACGCAGGCGCTCCACGCCGGCAGCGTCCATATCCCGGGTGTAGAACATGTAGGTGTTCTTGCCCTGGGATTTGGCGTGGAACATCGCGGTGTCAGCGGCCTTCAACAGTCCCTCGAGGTCGCTGGCATGGTCCGGCGCCATGGCGATCCCGATGGAGGGGGTAATCACCAGCTCGTGGTCACCGATCGACACTGGCTGCAGCAGCGTATCCAGCAGCCGCTGCGCCACGGTGCGCACCGCCCGTTCGTCCTCCACCTGATTCAGCACCACGGTGAATTCATCGCCACCCAGTCGCGACACATCAATCCGCGAATCCGAATCAACGAAGTGGGCCACCACGTCACTTTCGCGGACGCAGGCCGCCAGGCGCCGTGCAACCTCTTTCAGCAGCGCATCACCGGCGCTGTGCCCGAGGGAATCGTTCACGCGTTTGAAGTTGTCCAGGTCGAGAAACAGCAGCGCGAGCTTCTCGTTGTTGCGTTTGCTGAGGCGCAGTAACAGGTCCAGCTGTTCGGTGAAGAGCCGTCGATTGGGCAGCGAGGTGAGGCTGTCGAAATAGGCCATCTGGCGCAAGCGGTCCTTGGTCTCGGTGACCTGCCGCACAGCCTGGTTCAGCTCCTGGTTGCGCTGGGAGAGCTGGGCCGTACGCTCTTCTACCTTCATGCTCAGCAGCTGGTGGTCAACGCCGATCTGGGTCTTGTAGTTGTGCAGTCCGCCGATGATGGCGTTCAGGACATTGGCGATTTCCTTGACCTCGCCTTCTCCGTCTATGGTCAGCGGTTCGCCAACGTTGCCGGCGGTAATGTCATCGGCCATCCGCGCCAGTCGCGCCAGCGGTCCCGTCAGTTTGCGTGTGTAGCGGGTGACGATGAGGCTGCCGACCAGCAGCAGCCCCAGGGCGATGCCCGCCAGTGTGCCAAGGGTGGGCAGCAGCAGGACCAGCAGCATGCTGCGGCTGATGCCCACATGCACGTAGCCAGCGACGAACTGGCTGCCGGTGGGTTGTGCCAGTGACTCGCCGAAGTCGCGGCGGGTCAGGTCCTCGCGCAGTGGATTCAGCCCGGACAGAATGGGGATGGAGGCATTCAACACCAGCTCGCCGCCGGTCAGGCTGGCCATCAGGCGCGCCGCTTCCGGAGGCGGCAGACCCCGCTGCGGAGACAGGCCGGTATCGGCATGGGTCGCGCCGCCGCGCAATACGTTCAGCGGCGGCAGCTTGCCCTCGATCTCCTCAATGCGCGACTGCTCCACAACTTCAATGCCGTCCACGGTATCGATGCGCACATAGCTGATGGCAGGCGACAAGGTCTGCAGTCGTTCCAGGAAGTCATGCAGGGTGCGTCGCTCGCGCAGCTGCAGGTCGGCGGCCAGCGCGGTTTCCCGGGTGATTTCGGTGGTCAGCTCGCGGACAAGCCCATCGCGCAGCACGAAATACTCCCTGATGCCGCTGCTGACGAGGATGAGCAGCGCCATGACGCTGGCCGTGCTGACCACCATCAGGTTGATCCTGCCCGCGACGGTCAATGGATTGCCCTCGTGTTGCTGCCGTTACTGGCCTGCGGTGAGATGTAGACCTCGGACAGGGGCACAGGCAGCCCCTGGGGATTGATGACCCGGGCGTGCCGCCGGTCGAGCAGGCGCGGCTCTGGCACGCCGCAGGAGTGGGCGATGATTTCCACCTCGTGCATCAGGTTGGTGGCGTAACTTGCCACGCGCACTGCCTTGTCTGTGGGGTCGAGGCCGCGCTGCAGGTCGGGGTCGTGGGTGGTGACGCCGGTGGGGCAGGTGTTCTTGTTGCACTGCAATGCCTGTATGCAACCCAGCGCGAACATGAAACCGCGGGCAGAGTTGACGCAGTCGGCGCCCATACACAGGGCAGCGGCAACGCCGGAGGGGTTGATCATCTTGCCGGAGCAGATCACCCGGATGCGACCGCGCAGCCCATACTCCAGGAGTTTGTCGACCACCAGCGGCAGGCTGCTGCGCAGGGGCAGTCCCATCAGGTCGATCAGGCTCTGCGGTGCCGCGCCGGTGCCGCCATCGGCACTGTCGATGGTCACAAAATCCGGCGCGTAGTCCAGCCCCAGCTCATTGATGCGCTGGCAGAACTCGTCCAGCCAGCTGCTTTCTCCCAGTGCGAACTTGATGCCGGTGGGTTTGCCGGTGACTTCGCGCACGTGGCGGATCATGCCCAGCAGATCGTCGATTGTGCGCACCTCGGGGTGCCGATTGGGGCTGATGGAATCCTGTCCCTCCGGAATACCGCGTGTGGTGGCAATCAGCTGTGTGACCTTTGCCCCGGGGAGGATGCCACCCTTGCCGGGCTTGGCACCCTGGGACAGCTTGATCTCGAACATCCGCACCTGCTCGTGGCTGGCGATTTCCCGCAGCCGATCGTCGCTCAGCCGGCCCTCCGCATCACGCACCCCGTACTTGGCGGTGCCTATCTGGAAGACAATGTCGCAGCCACCATCATAGTGAAAGGGCGAGATGCCGCCTTCCCCGGTGTTCAACCAGATGCCGGCCCTGGCTGCGCCGCGGGACAGGGCGCGCACCGCAGGCTCTGAAATGGCGCCGAAGCTCATTGCCGAAATGTTGAAGAAGGACAGGGTGCTGTAGGGCGTGCGGGCATGACCCTCGCCAAAAACGATGGCCGTCCGCGCCGGTATTTCTTCATCCAGCGGCGGAATCAGTGCGTTGAGAAAAATAACGTCCCCGGGTTGATTCAGCGGCAGGGTGGAACCGAATGCGACCGTGGAGTCGAGGTTCTTCGCTGCGCGATAGACCCAGGAGCGCTGTGCGCGGTTGAACGGCAGCTCTTCGCGATCCTGGGAGAAGAAGTACTGGCGAAAAAAGCCGCCGATGAATTCGAAGAAGTAGCGAAACCGGCCGAGCACCGGATAATTGCGACGAATACTGTGCGTGGTCTGGCGCACATCAACGATGTACATCCAGCACACCGCCACGATCAGGCACAGCACCGCCAGCGCGAAAAGAAAAGTGAAGGCGTCGAGAAAACCGGCGGTGAAGTGTTTCAGGGTTTCCATGCATTGCCCTTTTGCTGTGCAGGGGTAAAGGTACGTTATTTGTCCGGTCTGGAGCAATGGCCTTCGTGGCTCCAGGCGATCTGGCGCGCGCGCAGCGCAGCGGCCGCGCGCTGGGCTTCATGCAGGGGCGGGCGGGCGGCGGGCATGGCCCCCGTGCGCTCAACCGTTTCCAGTTCCGCCACGTCGCCCTGCGCAATGAGCTTCTCCAGCCCCGCCTGCAGCCGGTTTGCCCCGCAGGGTTGCAGGTTCAGCACGCCCACGGCGGCGGCGCCGCTGAGTGCCTCGTAGAGCATTGCCGCGCTGTCCGCTGTTACCCAGGCAATGCCGCGCTCCCGATAGTGCGCCGCCAGGCCGCGCGGCGCGGTCTCTGCGGCGGTGAGCACGCGACAGTGTTGATCGGCAACAGTACGCAGGGCGTGGACGAAGTCCTCCGGCGTGCGGCGCGATGTGGCCAGCAGCCACTCCACCCCGGGCAGTGCATTGCGCAGTCGCTGTATCTGTTGCAGTACACCCTCGCTATCCCAGTGAAAGTGACGCGACGGACCGCCGACCAGTATCAGCCCGCGTTGTGGATCGCCCTGTCCGGCGGGCTGCAGGGGATTGAGGGGGCCTCGCGTGACGATAGTGCGAGGCGAGACCCGCAGCCCATCGTGTTCCGGCACGATGCAGGCATCAAACAGCCGGCGCAGCAGGCCCGGGTTCATCAGGGCCACCAGTTTGCCGCCATGCCGCCAGCGTGCACGCAGGCCCGCCCAGTGGGTGCGCCTGCCGCACACCAGAATCAGCTCCGGTGGGGGCAGGCCGCGCGGAGAAGCGGTGTAGGGCAACCAGTACACCGCGGCGTTCTGCTGTATCTGCAGGGCCTGTGCCAGTCCTTGCAGCTGCTGCCGGTGACCGGCCCGGGTGTCGTGTATGCACCAGACAACGCGCGGCCAGCCACCCCCGCTCTCGCGGTATGTCACAATCTGTTGCGGTATCTGCCTGGCGGTCCTGAACATGAATCGATGAGGCCTGGTTTGATGGTGGCTATACGTTCAAGGACCCAGATTAGCGCCGCTGTCGCTGCTTGTGGACGGCAAATGGCAAAAAAGTGCAAAAAGAGCCCTTTACCGGTCGTTTCACTCAGCGCAGCCGGTTGCCCCAGTGGCGGCAGCGCAGTGCGTTGAAGCGATCCTTGAGATCGCTGCGCTGGCGCTTCCAGCGGTCCATCTGGCTCGCTGATGCCCCGTGCTGGCGCCGGTCGTCGAGACGCTCAATTTTCTGTTGCAGCTTGCGGCAGGTTTCCAGGCTGGCGTCCGGCTCCTGGGCGCCGGCGCTGGCATGCGGCAACAGCAGGGCCACAGCGCAGAGCAGCACACGCGGGCCTGTTACCCGCAGGGGTGGAATGTCGGAGACTGGCACGGCTGGACCCTCCCTGGTCATCGTGTTGCCTGCACTGTAGATGCCAGCGCTGCCCGATGACAGCAACCGGTCGCGTTTGATGGAAATACGTCGCATTGCGGCGGTGGGCGCGATGATAAGGGTAGTGCGAACTGCTATAGTTGGAGTGGTGAGGTGCAGGGGACACGCGGTGTTGTGGCAGGAGCGACGATGGTGCTGAAAGCGGTTTCAAGGATACTGGCGAATCGAGTCCGCCCGCTGCAGGCGCTGTTGTCGGTGCGCCGTCTGATCGCCAACCCGGATGCAACAGAGGAGGTGTTTCGGGTTATCGAGGCGCTCAAGGGAGACAGCATCGCCCGCGCGGTGACGCGTCTGCGGCAGACGCCCGAAGGCCGTAGCCTGCTCGAATCCCGGGCGCAGATTCTGCCCCTGCTCTGCGATCGTGCGCGGCTGCAAGCCCTGCCCGAGGGCACGGTGGGTCGCAGCTATGTCGACCTGATGGAGCGCCAGGGCATCACGGCAGAGGGTCTGGTCGCAGCCAGCGCTTCCTCACAGCGACATGCCGGGCTTACCGAGGATGAACAGTGGCTCGCCGACCGCCTGCGCGACATCCATGACCTCCAGCATGTGCTCACGGGGTACGGCCCCGATCCACTGGGTGAGCTGTGCCTGTTGTCCTTTATGACGACACAAACCTACAATCGGGGCATCGCCTTCATTGTTTTCATGGCCCGCCACAGCGCGCGCAGGCGCTTTCCTCCGGGTGTTGATCTGGATGCCTGTATCGAGGAGGGCGCCGCCTTGGGCCGGGCATCGCGTTGGCTGCCTGCGCTGCGGCTCGAGGATTGTCTGGCGGATCCCCTGGCAGAGGTCAGGGCCCGGTTGGGTATGCCGGTGCCGCAGCGGTACCTGGAAACGCTCGCGAGCTTCAGGGAGCCGGGCGACTCCCAGGTCGTCGCGACAGGACAGGTCCAGCGGGTCTAGCGCGAGAGGGTCGAGATGTGCTCGTCGACCACGAACATGCGCGTGCATGATCGGTCCAGGAACTGCTCTTCATCCTCGGCGATTCTGCGGGCGGTTTCGGGGTTGGCGCAACGTTCCATGGCGGCCTCATACGCTGCGCGGTCGGCAAACCACAGTTCGGTGATCACGTCGTAGTCGCGCGTGGCGGCACCCGGGTTCAGAAAGGCTCCCTCGCTGTGAATGAAGTTGCGTCGGTAGCCGCACACTTCCGGCAGCAGCGCGCAGATCAGCGGCGCATGCCGCGTTTCGTAGTAGTCGATGAACTGTTCCCGGGTCAGTTCCGGCTTGCACTTCAATAGCGCCATGGACTTGTACATCAATCCTGCTCTCCCTTCGCGGTAATCGTATCGAGCGGGTCCGGTTTACCTTGACCCCCGCGCGATCCACTCATTAAGATTAACCGTAGTATAAAAATCAAATCCTGCACAGGCATGCAACCATGAAAACCCTGTTTGAGGCGCTTGGCGCATGATACGCACGCAGCACTGGCCCTGGCTGCAGCTGGTGGTTGCTTTTCTGATCCAGGCCACCGGTGCCGGTGCCCTCAGCTACTCCTACAGTGTGATCGCGGTGCCCCTGGCCGAGACCTTCGACGCCAGCCGGATGGCGCTGATGCTGGGTCTCACCTGCATGACGCTGGGGGCCGGCGTTGTGTCGCCGATGGCGGGGATTGCCATCGATCGGCTGTCACTGCGCCTGATCATGATTTTCGCCATCCTGATGACCGCCCTGGGTTTCGTGCTGCTTTCCATGACCACCGCCATGTGGCAGGTGCCGGCAGTTTACGGTCTGATATTCTGTTTCGGTTATGTGCTGCTGGGGCCACTGTCAGCGTCCACCCTGCTGGCACGCTGGTTTACCCGCAAACGGGGCCTCGCCCTGGGTATTGCCGGGGCGGGGACGTCCTTCGGGGGCTTCCTGTTTCCGCCACTCATCAGCTGGCTGACCGATCTGCTGGGCTGGCGTGTCGCGCTGCAGGTATTTGCCGCGGTGATTGCGCTGATTGCCGTCCCCGTGGCCCTGATGGCGGCCGATCGCCCGGCGGTCAAAGGTTACACGCCGCCGCTGCCGGAGGGTGATGCTGACCACGAGGCACACACCGGCGCGCGCTTCAACTCCACGGACACGATTATTCGGCACCGGGCGTTCTGGGTAATCGCCGTATCGGTGGGTTTCATGTTCGCCGCGTTCACGGCTACGGTGGGCAGCCTGACGCCGTTTGTCCTCGATACCGGCGCCACGCGCGAGCAGGGTGCCATGCTGATTGCCAATCTGGCGTTGGCGGCGGTGCCCGGGACGCTGTTGTTCGGGTGGTGTGCCGACCGCTTCGATGTGCGGCTCGCGCTCGCCGCCATCATGCTGTTGATGATGCTGGGCCTCGCGCTGTTCTGGGGCACACCGGACATGCCCAGGCTGCTTGCGGGCAGCCTGATTCTGGGGCTGGGTGGCGGCGGCATGCTGCCGGTGTGGAGCTCGTTGCTCGCCCAGATCTACGGCGTGCTCAACTATGGCAGGGTCATGGGGCTGATGTCGCCGGTACTGCTCCCGTTCAATCTGCTGACACCGCCCCTCGCGGGCTGGATCCGTGATGTTACCGGGTCCTACGACATGGCCTTCATGGCGTTTGTGCTGCTGTTATTGCTGGCCGTGGTGATGATCCCGTTGATCGAGCGCAGCGGCCCGGGTTCGCGCCCCGCAGAAGGGGCGGCCGTCAAGGGCTGAAGGCCACCTTGATCGCACCCTGCTTGCGGTCGGCGGCAATCGCAAATGCCTCGGCGGCCGCCTCCAGGGGCAGCCTGTGGGTAATCAGGGTGGGCGCGATCAGCGGGTTCCCCGCGAGGGTGGCGGCGGCGATATCCACATCACGCACAAGCCCCTGACGCGCCTGTGCCATGGAGGTGACTGTGCGCAGTTCCTTCATCATCATCTGCATTGCCGGCAGGGTTAAACCGCCCCAGTAGGAGGCCAGCATGAGGATGGTGGCACCGGGGCGGCAGAGGTCGGCGGCCTGCGCCATCGCCGAATCCGTTCCTGCGCAGTCAATCACCAGATCGTAGTCGTCTGTGGCGCCGTCCAGCGTCGCGCCGAGAATTTCGCCGGCGCGCTGTTGCGCGGGATGGCGTGCGAACAGGTGCACCCGGGGACTGACCTGGCGCGCCACCACCACGGCGCACTGGCCGATGGTGCCGCCGCCGATCACCGCAACTTTGTGCCGATGGCTGATGCCCGCCATGGCGATACCTCTCACCGCCACCGACAGCGGCTCGACCAGGCAGGCATCCTCCACCGCGATGCCACCCGGCAGGGGCACCAGGCAGTGTTCGGGCACGATGATCTCTTCGCTCATGCCGCCGTCCCGGCCCACCCCCAGCACCGCATCGCTGCCGCGCACGCAGAGGTTGTAGTCACCCCGCACACAGCGCTCGCAGTGACCGCAGTAGACGGTTGGCTCGATGGCCACCCAGCGCCCGTCGGGCGTGATGCCTGATATCTCATGGCCGAGGGTGAACGGCACGGGAAACCCGCCCTGCCAGAAGTGCAGGTCGCTGCCGCAGATGCCGGCCGCGGCCACCTTCACCCGCACACCTTCACCGCTGGGTGCCGGCACGTCGTGCACGTGTATTTCATGATTGTGGCAGCGTACTGCTTTCATCCCGCACCTTTCTGTCGATCGGTGTACAGCGTCACGCTGTTGCGGTCTCCATGCCGTGTTCTGTGGCAGGGGCGATACCGGCATTGATGGCATCGACGACCTGCTGGGCGTTGCGGATGGCCCCCTCGATATAGCCAACGCCGGTGCAGTCGCCGGCCTCATGGACCTCAAAACCCGCGCCGCGGAGCTGCTGTGCGACGCGTGTATCGCCGGTGGCGCCCTTGGCAACAATCACCTGCTGTGCTGTGACCCGCTGTGCACTGCCGGTCGCGTCCCGGAAGGTGACGGCATCAGCTTCGATGCGGATATCGGCTGCGGAGGGCTGCAGTGCGACGCCGTGCTCCCGCAGCTCTGCCAGCAGGCGCATGCGGCGCACAATGGGCAGCCCGGCGCCAAAGCGCGGCGCTTCATCGACCACGGTGACCACGCGCCCGCGCTCGGCGAGGAACTCGGCCAGCTCGACGCCCACCAGCTCGCCACCGATGATTACGATATGCCTGCCCAGCGGCATCCAGGTATGGGTCAGTTTGCGCACCAGATTGAGATTGGCGCTGAGGCCGGTCGCCGCACCGATACGCGTTGCCAGTCGGGTCAGCGGGCTGGTGCGCGCCGTGAGTCGCTCGGAGCTTTCGCCCAGGATCAGCTTGCGCATGTCGTCGCCGCTGAATACGTGGTGCTGATCGTTGCCGGGGATCTCCGGAAGGTCACGCCTGGCACCGGTTGCCACGATAACGGCGTCGGCGCCCAAAGACGCAAGCAGCGCAGGTGTTGCCTCAGTGTTCAGGCGCAGGTCGATATCCGCCTTGCCGACCTCTCTGCGCAACCAGGTCAGGAAGCGCTGGTTGGGTTCATAGGCCAGGGATGCGAACTGCAGCGTGCCGCCCAGCCGCGGCCCGCGTTCCAGCAGCGTGACTCTGTGCTGGTCAGCGGCGAGCAGGCGCGCCGCCTCCATGCCGGCGGGCCCGCCTCCCACCACAACAATATGGCGCGGCGTGCTGGACCGCGGGCGGGCGATGCGCAGGTGCTCGACGCCGACCTCGGCATTGACGGCACAACGCGTGGCGTCGCCGGTGTAGATGGCGCTGGCGCAGGTAATGCAGTAGACGCAGGGGCGAATCGATGCCGTGTCGCCGGCGGCGAGCTTATTCGGCAGTTGGGGATCGGCGAGCAGTTTGCGCCCCAGGCCGAGAAAATCGAAGCTGCCTTTTCGCAGCTCTGCTTCGCCGACATCCAGCTCGATGCGCCCCGAGGTAATCAGGGGTATTTTCACCACCTGGCGGATGGCAACGGTTGCCGGCAAATTGGCACCGGGTACCTGGGGGATGTTGGATTCGGAGTGCATCTTGCCATACGCCGTCTCGTGGTAGGCGCTGACCGTAATGGCGTCGACGCCAGCGTCTTCGACCAGCTGCGCGGTTCGCTTGGCATCCTCCAGGGTGATGCCGCCTTGCTTGCCCACTTCCCGGGAATCGAGTTTTACCCACAGCGCAAAGTCGTTGCCGACTTCGGCGCGAATGGCGTGGATCACTTCCAGCAGCAGGCGGGCGCGGTTCTCCACGCTGCCGCCGTAGGCATCCGTGCGCGTATTGGTCTTCGGTGAGATGAATGAGGAGAGTATGTAACCATGCCCGCCGTGTATCTCGATGCCGTCGAACCCCGCCTGCTTTGCGCGCCGCGCCCCCTCGGCAAACTGCTGCACAAGCTGTTGAATATCCGCCAGGTCCAGCACTTTAACCTGCGGTGGTCCCTTCATGCCGGCAGACAGTTTTGCCAGTTCCTCGGGCAGGAAGTAACTCATGAAATCGGCATCCTTGACCGGGCTGGGAACCGCGGGCGCCCACAGCGGGTGACCGTCCCGTGCACTGTCTCCAGCCACCAGGCCACCGTGGTGAAGTTGCACGGCAGCTCGCGCACCGTGGCGTTGTACCGCCCTGGCGAGTTTCTCGAGGCCCGGCAGGAAGCGATCCTCGGATATGCCCACCTGCCAGCGCTGCACGCGACCCACGGGCAGGGCGACGCCCGTCGCGCCGGTTATGACCATGCCGACACCGCCCCGCGCCTGCTCTTCGTGATACGCGATCAGCCGGTCGCCGGCGCTGCCATCACTCTCGGCAAAGTTCACCCCCATGGCGGTGACGATCATGCGATTTTTCAGTTCGAGGCTGCCAATCCGGCCGGGTGACAGGAGTGTGCGGTAGTGCGATGCGCTCATCGGCGTGTCTCCGTGCGTCGCTGACGTTCAGCCAGTCCGTTGCCAGCGCAGCGCTGGGGCATAACCCTGGGCGTTGGCCTCGGCGGTCAGCGTCAGCTGGTGATTATCGAGCTGGTAGGCTCGTGGAAAAACGGCTCCGGCCCAGCCCAGCACGGATGCGCCTTGCACGAAGTGCGTGACCTCGTTGCGTTGCTCATCGACCTCGTAGCGACCGAAGTAGCTGGAATAGCAGCCGTAGGATAGGGCCAGGTCCGGCGTGATGCCGGCGGGCAGGCTGTCCGCTGGTGGCGGCTCTGCGCCGGGTTGCATCAGGTGTACCGACAGCTCGCCAGTGCTGCCGTAGACCAGCAGTCCTCGCGGGGACTCACCCATCGGAAAGAGAACGGACCCATCCGCGGTGGTGAGCGTGTAGGACACCAACTCCCAGCAACCGACAAGTGCCTGTGCGTCCCTCATGCTGTCCGTGACCCTCTGGTGCGCTTTATTACTCGCTGACAGCATACTCCATTCAGCCATCGGCACCCTGATTCCCGCGCGCCGTAGCGCATTCAACCTGGCTCGGGTACCAGTTATTTGTACTCCGCAGTGGTGCCGGCGGTGTGCCTGAAAATTAGTGGTGGCGCAGGAGCCGCGCACGGGAGTACAGTCGGAATATTAATAAGCATAATTTTAATTCCCCGGAGGTTCGGCCCATGCGTCATTTCTCGTCCCTGTCCCTGCTCGCTTCATCGATCGCGCTGATTGTCAGCGGTAATGCCATCGCGCAGGAAAACCAGCGCAACGTTGCACTGGAGGAGATCATCGTCACGGCACAGAAGCGCGAACAGAACCTGCAGAGCGTGCCCATCGCGGTCACCGCACTCAACGCGCAGACGCTGAACATGTTCCGCGTCACCAACACGGAAGACCTCAGCAATCTGGCGCCCAACCTGAACATCCAGAACCAGGGGCGCGGCACAATCCCCCAGATCAATATTCGCGGCGTATCCTCGGGCGTGTCGGCGGCTGAAGTGGACCCGAAAATTGCGACCTACCTCGACGGCGTATACATCGGGCGCACCATCGGCTCGATTTTCGATATGGCCGATATCGAGCGCGTAGAGGTGCTGCGGGGCCCGCAGGGTACCCTGTTCGGTCGGAACGCCACGGGGGGCGCGATCAGCATCACCACATCAGCGCCAACGGGTGAATTCGGGCTCTCCCAGGATGTGTCCGTGGGTAACCTCAATGCACAGCGCTTCCGTACCATCCTCAACCTGCCCTCGGTCGGCCCCCTGAGTGTCAAGCTTAGCTACTTGTACGACAGCAACGATGGCTACTCGGACAACCTGATCGCCGGACGCACACTGGATCTGCGCTTGCGCAACCCGGAGATGGGCGTGCTCACCTACGCGGAGAACCTCGGCAGCAAGAACGTTGAAGCCTTCATGCTGGCCGCCAATCTGGACTTCGACACCATCAACGTGGACTACCGCTTTGACTACACGGACAGCCTGACCGTCGGCGCACCGGTGCAGCAGGTCGGGATCATCGGCGCGACTGCGCCGCTGGTTGGCGCCATCAACCAGTTCCAGCCACTGTATGGCGGCATCACCAACCTCAGCACCACACCGCTGAAAGACGTCGCGGCTGCCACCAGCGAGGAGCCTCTGCTCATTCAGGGGCATAACGTCACCGTGAGCTGGGAAATCAACGACAACCTGAGCCTGAAAAGCATCACAGCGTTCCGCCAGATGGACCAGCGCCCGGCTATCTACGACCTCGGGGCAACCGGCGGCTGGAAGTTCACCGCCGCGCAGCTGGGTGCCCTGCTGCAGGGAGACGTGGGTGGAATTCTCGGCAATCCCCCCGGCCCCAACGATTCCCTGTTCACCCTCTTGACTGCCCGCGCGCTGGAGCAAGAGCAGTTCAGCGAGGAACTGCAGCTGACCTGGAGCACCGACAACTACACCCTGGTCGGTGGCGTGTTCTATTTCCAGGAGGAAGCAGAGGCGCGTAACGTGCTGGGTGTATTGCAGCCCGTAGCCAATGGCGTGGTGATCCCCACGCCCTTTGATGCGATTTTCGGCAGTGGCGTCAACTCCACCGATACCGATAACAGCTCCTGGGCCGTGTTCGCCGAGGGCACCTTCCACGCAACGGAGAAGCTCGACGTCACCGTGGGCATCCGCCGCACAGAAGATGATCGGGAAATCGAGCTGATCGACATCAGCGCAACCTCCGGTGGCGGCAGCCTGGATGAAGGCCTCTACAAGCTCAGCTACGGTGAGACCAACTACAATGTGGTGCTCAGCTACAACTGGGCCGATGATGTGATGTCCTACGCGAAGGTGAGCACCGGCTTCGTCGCCGGCGGCATTCTCAATGGCATATCCTACGACCCCGAGTCCATCACCAACTATGAACTGGGCCTGAAGTCACAGTTTCTGGATAATCGTCTGCGCCTGAACGCTGCAGCGTTCTTTATGGATTACGAAGACCTGCAGGTGCAACTGTTTGAAGATGGCAAACAGAGCTTTGAGAACGCCGGCAACGTGGAGGTGACTGGTCTCGAGATTGAAATGGACGCCATTCTTGGCGAGGGCCTGACGCTCAGCACGACCCTCGGCACCTACGACTACGAATACAAGGAATACATCCGCAATGGCGTGAACGTGGCGGATGATGTGCGCCCGATTCGCGCGCCGGATTTCAATACCCGTATTTCGCTGCAGTATGACTTCGGCCAGAAGATGCTCGGCGGCGCACCCTTTATGCGCCTGGACAGCCGCTACCTCGCAGAGGGCGAGAACACGGCCTTCGCCAGCGGTTTCCCGGAAGCCGATCGCCTGTCCCAGCGTGAAGCCTACTGGTTGATCAACGCGCGCGCCGGAGTGATGGAAATTCCCATGGGCTCCGCCGTCAGCAGTGTGTCATTCTGGGTCAAGAACCTGTTGGACGAGGATGAAATCAACGTCTTCGGCAATGAGGTGATCAACATGACTGCCCAGTACAGTTTGCCGCGTACCTACGGCATCGACTTCAATATCACCTTCTAGGTTACAGGAGTGCCGTGGTGTCGGTCGTTCTGGAGAGGCTTGCCGGTAAAGCCATAATCGTTGTCGGGTCGGGCACCGGAATCGGTGCCGCCACCGTGCGCCAGCTGGCGGCTGAGGGTGCCCGCGTGTGTGTCGCGGATATCAATCTCGATGCCGCGGAGTCGGTGGCTGCTGCGGTAACCGACTCCGGCGGAGAGGCTTTCGCCGTGCCTGTTGATATTGCCGACGAAGCATCGGTCGATACGGCGGTCGCGACCGCCTGCGCCAGGCTGGGTCGACTGGACGGCGCCCATATCAACGCGGCGGACCTGCGGGTGATCTTTGAGGACAGCGACGTGCTGGCAGAGGATCTCGCTGTGTTCGACCGCACCCTGCAGGTCAACCTGCGCGGGCACGTATTGTGCACGCGGGCCGTGCTGCCGCATCTGTTGCGCGGCGGTGGCGGTGCCATCGTCTACACCAGTTCCGGTGCAGCGGATGCGGGTGACAGGGAACGGCCGGCGTATGCCATGGCCAAAAGCGGCCTCAATGCGCTGATGCGGCATGTGGCGTCTCGCTGGGGTCGAGAGGGTATCTCCGCCAACTGTGTTGCTCCGGGCTTTGTCTTCACCCCCGAGATGGAGGCCAGCGGCAACGTGCCTCAGGCCATGCTCGACGCGATACTCGCGCACACGCCGACGACGCGACTGGGTAAGGCCGAGGACATCGCCGGGTTGGTGGCACACCTGCTGTCGGACCAGGGCCGCTGGATCAACGGACAGGTGTACAACATCAATGGCGGCGCATTGATGCGTTAAGACAGGGCTAACCGTCCGTCAGCGCCTGTACGAGATTGCGCGCGGTCCAGGGCGCAGTGGCGTATTTCCCGGTATCAATGCTCAGGTAATTGCCATTGCGGGTAATGCCGTAATCAGAGCGCTTGTGCAACGTGGCTGTGGGGTCCGACAGTGCGCCACGGCCGGCGGCAAACACCCAGCCCCCGCCCACCTGAACACGCTCCGCGTTCGCGCGGATGTCTGCCACCCAGGGCAAAAGCCCTTCCAGGGTGTCCAGAACACGGGTTGTCAGTGCGGCGTGATCGGGTGTATCCAGGGTGTGCAGGGGCGGTGGCTCGATGGCGGAGCTGTCGACGCGCAGTCCGGCGGGGTACCACGACAGGTAAAAGTCACGTTCGTTGTAGTTTTTGATGTCGCCGAAGGGGCCTGTGGCAATGATCGCGCAGGGAGTGCGCACGCGTTGCCGCGTGCGCAGAAACAGGGACTGTCGATAGCGGTTTGACCAGACACCGGCAGCTGCGATCCCGGCAGTCTGGTCGACGGCCATGCGGCCGTGCCAGAGGGCGTTGATCACTTCACTGTAGTGTTCGGCTTGTCGGACGTTTGTGGCTACTGTCCAGCGGCCGTGTACCGAGTTCCCCTGCGGGTACGCCGCCAGAACGCGCTCGCCCAGGCGCAGGGTGATGCGTGGCTCAGCGGCCACGGCCTGGAGAAAGCGGTCGGCGACCCAGTTGGTTTCCACCGAACGCTCGGGAACCTGAAAGCCGGCGATGATCTCGTCACTGCCCGCTGCGGCCTTCAACTCTGCGCCGGACAGCCGCCGTGCGCGAGCCTGCGAGGCATCCACGAGGTATTTTCCGGCATCGGGGTGGGAGCGAACCAGGCCGCTGACCTGCGCCAGGTAGTGCGCCATGTCGTCGGCAGACACCAGCGAATCGCGGTGGCACAGGTACAGGTCATCCTGTTCGGTGATAACACCCGCCAGTGATGTGTCCAGTAGCTCTTCGGTCAGTCTTCCAAAAAGCAGGCTGCCACTCAGCACATGCTGCGCCGAGCGCAGCGAGCTGTCTGCGGCGTAAAGGTAGCCCAGGTGAATCTTGCCTTCATTCCAGCGGCTGGCACCGGTGAACGGCGCGCTGGCCTCGTCAAATAGCGATACGTCGATTCCCCGGCGAGCCAGAAACAGTGCGGTAGAGCAGCCCATGATGCCGGCACCGAGCACCGCGATGTGTCGACTTGCAGTCATGGAGCGGCGCCGTCCAGTGAAAAGTAGGAGTCGGCATCGTAGGGGTCGCTGGCCAGCACCAACAGCACGCTTTGCGCGTCGATATACGTCTGTTCTCCCCAGATTCCCGCACTCACCAACAGTGCCGGGCTCGCGCCGTCAAGGGTGATGTCCACGCGCTCGCCGTCACGCTGCAGCGTGACGAGGATCTTTCCGGACAGGCAGGCCAGCAATTGCTGGCCACGCAGGTGCCCGTGTCCGCCGCGGCGGGTGCCTGCGGGCACTGCGGAAACCGTAAATACACGCTCCGGCCTGAAAGGCAGCTGCGCGGAGTCCAGGGGCAGCAGGGAGCCCCGGCTGTCGTTGTGGCGCTGCACCGCCAATAAGCGGGCCGCGCCTCCAAACCACCGTGTAGCCGCGGAGGCCGGTATTGTCATGCCGCGGTGACGCCCTGGGGACGGTTGTGGTGCAGGTACTGAACCAGTGGTACCGCAATATCCAATTTCGCGGTGCTGCTGATGTTGGCATTCCAGAGCTCCCGCAGGCAGGCGCAGAGCACCTCGAAGCGCTGTTCCGGGGTGAAGGCCCAACTGCGCGACAGGCTGCCCGGCTTGTAGTATTTGAAACACAGGGTCTCGGGCACGCGGAGGAACTTTCCCAGCAGGCTCATGTGGAACAGCCACGGCCAGTCAGTGGAAAACTCGCCCGCGCCGTGCAGTTTCAGGCCACCGATCTGCCGCGCCATCGACAGGCGGAAAACGCCGCGGTTGGGTACCCACCACTTCAGCCCTCCGGCGAGCATCAGGTGGCCGCGTTCTGCCGGGTTGGCGATACCTTCTAGTTCGCTGAGTACCCAGTGCTCTTCGCGGCCATCGGTGTGCGTCAGGTGAACATCCGAGAAGCTGACAACAGCTTCCGGATCGCCATCCAGCGCGGCAGCCAGTCGCTCAATGTAGGTGGGGGCGATGATGTCGTCATGGAAGGCGAACATTGCGTAGTCGCTATCGGCGAGCTGGAGAAGGGCATTGCAGTTGCCAACGTAGCCCAGCCGTTCGCTTTGCTGAACAACTCGAAACCGCGGATCGCCCTCAGCGTGCGCCCTGCACAGCTCAGCGGTGTCGTCGGTGCACTGGTCCACGGATACGATGACGCGGAAGTTGCGATAGGTCTGTGCCGAGAGCGACTCCAGTGTTGGTTGGATGAACTCGGCCGCCTGCCAGGCGGGCAGCAGCGCGCAGACAGACGAGGAACCAGCAGCGGTGTGTTCGGTCATGATCCCGGTATTCCCAGCCAGAGGGTATGCAGTGCTGGCAACCTGGAGGCACGAAGTACACGCCGTGTTGCATACGGAGACCAGCCGCCAAATGTTACCGCGTAGGTGAGATGATTACACGCGCTCGCGTGCCGCATGATGTTGTTTGGTACCGGAGGCCGGACTCGATGGTCCGACATTTCGGCCGGCACGCGCTCGCGTGCCGCATGACGTCAATCGAGTTTAGTGAGAACCGGTCTATCCCCCGTTAATTGGGGAGAGCCACGTTGTTTGGTACCGGAGGCCGGACTCGAACCGGCACGCTTTTTACGGCGGGGGATTTTGAATCCCCTGTGTCTACCAATTTCACCACTCCGGCAAAGAGTGCGGGCGTTGCCGAGGGCGGCCCGTGAAGAGGGCGCGATTATAGCAACCCGCGCCCGCGCTGCAATGATTTTCCTTAACCTCGCGCTGGTTTGCAGGTAGACTTCGCCCGGCTCGCGCGGTTCGCTGTGCGGGCATGGGTGGCGCCTCCGGGGCCGACATTCTGAGTATCGAAGGAGAAAAGATCATGGCGATGAAATTGGTCAAGAAGACAGACGAATACAGCATTTTCCAGCGTGGTGATGAGCGCTATGCAGTCAAGGACGCAAATCGCAAAGCGGTGAATGGCGACGAAAAAGTCCGCATTCTGTCTGCCGAAGGCTTGGTGAAGGCGCCGGCGCCAAAGGCGGTCGAAGCACCCGCGGAAGAGGCACCTGCAGAAGCGGCGGCCGAAGAAGCTGCTGTAGAGTCAGATGCAGCCGAAGGCGATGCCGAGGCCTGAGCGCCCCGATTGCGTGGAGAGCCGGCTTGAGGCCGGCTTTTTTTTCAATGAAACTTGACGATTTCCACTACGAATTGCCCCCGGAGCTGATCGCCCAGTATCCGCTCAAGGAGCGCAGCGCCAGCCGGTTACTGGTGTTGGACGGCGCCTCGGGCGCTACCCGGCACGGTGTGTTCAGCGCGTTGCCAGGCTGTTTGCAGCCCGGTGACCTGTTGGTATTCAACAACACCCGGGTGATTCCGGCCCGGCTTTGGGGGCAGAAAGCCACCGGCGGGCGCGTGGAGATCCTTATCGAGCGGATTACCGGGGAGCACACCGCCCTGGCACACATCCGCAGCAGCAAGTCGCCCAAGCCGGGCAGCGTCATCCACCTGTCCGCTGAACCCGGTGGAGCGCCCGGCCCGCTGCAGCTGACGGTGACCGGCCGCGAAGGCGCGTTGTTCCAGCTTGCATCGCCACCCCAGGTGGCCTTGCACAGCGTGCTGGCAGACATCGGCCACATGCCGCTGCCACCCTACATCGAACGGGGCGACGAAGCGGCGGATCAGGAGCGTTATCAAACCGTGTACGCGGAGCGTGCCGGTGCAGTGGCCGCCCCTACGGCCGGATTGCACTTCACGGAGGCGCTGCTGGAGCAGCTGGATGCCGCAGGCATCCAGCGTGCAACGGTGACCTTGCACGTCGGCGCCGGCACGTTCCAGCCAGTGCGGGTGGACAATATCCAGGAGCACCACATGCACGCCGAGTACCTGGAGGTGGATGCCGGCGTGTGTGCGGCGGTGGAAGCCACCCGCTTGCGCGGTGGTCGCGTGGTTGCCGTGGGGACCACGGCCGTGCGGTCACTGGAGTCCGCCGCCTGTGGCCAGGGTCGCATTGCACCGCTCACCGGCGACACAGACATATTCATCTACCCCGGATACCGCTTTCAGGTTGTGGATGCGATGATCACCAATTTTCATCTGCCGGAATCGACACTGTTGATGCTGGTCAGCGCCTTTTGCGGCCGCGACAACATGCTGGCCGCCTACCGGGAAGCGATCGCCGAGCGCTATCGCTTTTTCAGCTACGGGGACGCCATGTTCCTGACGCCCACGCCGGCTGCGATGGGGCCCCGATGAGCCGCCAGTGCCACATGCGGTTTGAGCAGTTGGGTAGCGACGGTGCAGCGCGGCGCGGGCGACTGCTGTTCCCGCGGGGCAGCGTTGAGACGCCTGCGTTCATGCCGGTGGGCACCTACGGTACCGTCAAGGGCATGCTGCCGCGCGATATCCGCGATATCGGCGCCGAGATCATTCTGGGCAACACTTTCCACCTCTGGTTGCGACCGGGTACCGACATCATCGAGCAGCATGGCGATCTGCATGACTTCATGGGCTGGAGCGGTCCCATCCTGACCGATTCCGGTGGTTTCCAGGTGTTCAGCCTGGGCGCCATGCGCAGGATCTCGGAAGAGGGCGTCCGCTTTCAGTCGCCGGTCGATGGGTCGAAGGTGTTTCTCGATCCGGAAACGTCAATGGCCATACAGCGCAAGCTGGGCTCTGATATCGTCATGATATTTGACGAGTGCACACCCTATCCGGCCACCGAGGCCGAGGCCCGCGCCTCCATGGAGCTGTCACTGCGCTGGGCAAGGCGCAGCCGCGACGCCCATGGCGATAGTGCCTCGGCCCTGTTTGGCATCGTCCAGGGTGGCATGTACGGGGACTTGCGTGCTGAATCCCTCGCTGGCCTGGAGTCGATCGGTTTTGACGGCTATGCCATCGGTGGGCTCTCTGTCGGCGAGCCCAAGGACGAGATGATTGCTGTGCTCGAGTCCCTCCAACATCGCCTGCCCGCCGACAAGCCGCGGTATCTCATGGGCGTAGGGACGCCGTCAGACCTGCTGCAGGGTGTGCTGCGCGGCGTCGATATGTTCGATTGCGTCATGCCGACGCGCAACGCCCGCAATGGCTTCATCTTCACCTCTCGCGGCGTGCTGAAGCTGCGCAATGCACGGCACAAGACCAGTACCCTGCCGCTGGACGAGCGCTGCGATTGCTACACCTGCCAGAACTTCTCCCGCGCCTACCTGCATCACCTGGACAAGTGCAACGAGATCCTGGGCTCGCAGCTCAACACCATCCACAACCTGCGCTACTACCAGAACCATATGGCCGGGATTCGCGCCGCGATTGAACAGGGCACCCTGGCGAGCTTTGCGGCCGGGTTTTATGCGGCCCAGGCAGAGGGTGTTTAAGCCGTGAACGATTCGGCGCAGTTGTTTCAGCGGCTGCGGGAGGCTCTGCCGCTGGCGCGAGCATCATGGACATGCAGCGGGCGCCAGGCGGGTGTGCTGGTGGCGCTCACCGATGAGCAGCGCCCCCGGGTCCTGCTGGGGCGCCGCGCCCTGCATTTGCCGCTGCACCCGGGCGAGATCGCCTTTCCCGGCGGCAAACGGGAAGCGGGCGATACGGGGCCCTGGGATACGGCACTGCGCGAGGCGTTCGAGGAAGTGGCCTGTCCGCCCGGCGCCGTGTGCCCGTTGGGGGAACTGCCCCCGCTGCTGACTCGCAGCGGTTATACCATCCACCCCTGCGTTGCGATCATTCCCGCATCGCTACCGCTGCGAGCGGACCCCGGTGAGGTGGCGGAATTACTGTTGCCGCGGCTCGAGCGCTTCGCCGACCCGGCGGGCTGGCACGTGCAGCACATGCCTGAGCCAGACAGCGGGCGCGTCACCCCGGTGCCGCATTTTCGCCTGCCGCGTGATACGGTATGGGGCACTTCGGCGCGAGCGTTGCTGCTGCTGGTGAACCTGGGGTTGCAGGCGCGGTTGGATTTGTCGACATTCAAGGAGAACAGGGAATGAAGTACAGCCTGGAAGGGCAGGCGGTAATGCTGATCGGCAGCGGGCATTTTATTGCCCCCAACGCCGCGGTTATCGGCGATGTCACCTTGCATGAAAACAGCAGCGTATGGTTCAGCTGTGTGCTGCGCGGCGATGCTGAACGTATTGAAGTTGGCGCGGGTAGCAATATCCAGGACGGTGCGGTATTGCATGCGGACCCGGGCTTTCCGATGGTGGTGGGCGCCAGCGTCACGGTGGGTCACAAGGCGATGCTGCACGGCTGCACCATCGGCGACGGCACCCTGGTGGGTATTGGTGCCATCGTCCTGAATGGCGCAAAAGTGGGGAACAACTGCCTGATTGGTGCCGGTGCGCTGGTCACCGAGGGCATGGAAATACCGGATGGCAGCCTGGTGCTGGGGGCTCCAGCGAAGGTAAAGCGCACGTTGTCTGCCGAGCAGCAGGCGGCGGTGGGTCTCAATGCCGAGCATTACGTGCAGAACGCGGCGCGATTCCAGCGCGGACTGCAGGAGCAGGCGTAATGGGGAATGCTGAACCTGCATCACCGTGCATTTCGGTCTGTCTGCTGGACGAGAACGATGTCTGCCTCGGCTGCTATCGCAGCGCGGAGGAAATCACCGATTGGTTCATGGCCAGCCCACAGGAAAAGCGCGAGATGCTCCTGCGGGCAGCGGAGCGCCGTCAGGCAGACGACAAGCCGCAACTGCGTTGATCAGCGCCGGGCCTTGCCCTTGACGGCCGCGGGAGAGGCTAGCACCGACTGCACGACATTGCCCTGCAGTTCGAGGATCTCCAGCCGGTAGCCGGCAATCGCCAGGCAGGCATTGCCGGCGGGAAACGACTCCAGGTACTCCAGAATCAGGCCGCTCAGGGTCTTTGGACCGTCGGTGGGCAGGTCCCAGTCCAGCGCCTTGTTCACATCGCGCAGGTTGGCGTTGCCGGCGATGATGTAGCTGCCGTCGCGCTGGGCAAAGATGCTGTCGCCGGTATCGCCCATGCGCGAGGTGAACTCGCCGACAATTTCTTCGAGAATATCCTCCAGGGCGACAATGCCCATCACCTCACCGTATTCGTCGACGACGATGGCCAGGCGCAGCTTGTTTTTCTGGAAGTGCAGCAATTGCGTGTGCAGGGGTGTGCTTTCTGGAATGAAGTAGGGTTCGTCCATCTCCCGCTCCAGCGCGCCGCGATCCAGGCCATGTTTGTCGATGACCCGGCTCAGGTTGCGCAGGTGAAGGACGCCGACGATATTGTTGATGTCGTCGCGCCAGACCGGCAAGCGGGTGTGGGTGGAGGCCTGCAGGCAGCGGAGAATTTCGTCATCACTGTCGTCCAGGTCGATACCGTAGACGTCATTGCGCGGCACCATCACATCGTCGACGCTGACCTCCTCGAGGTCGAGGATGTTCAGCAGCATGCCCCGATGTCGGGGGGGGATCAGTGCGCCGGCCTCGGTCACGATGGTGCGCAATTCCTCGGACGAGACGTGTTCTTCCTTGGCGGCCCCGGCATCCACACCGAGCAGGCGCAGAAGCCCGTTGGTCACCCCGTTCACCAGCCACACCACCGGGTACATCGCCTTCATCAGGGGCAGCAGAATCACGCTGGCCGGGAAGGCGATGCGTTCCGGGTACAGCGCGGCAATGGTTTTCGGGGTGATCTCGGCGAACACCAGGATCACCAGCGTGAGGCAGATGGTGGCGATGGCAATGCCCGCATCGCCCCACAGGCGAATGGCGATGACCGTGGCGATGGCTGAGGCCAGAATATTGACCGCGTTGTTGCCGATCAGGATCAGGCCGATGAGCCGGTCCGGACGATCCAGCAGCTTGCTCGCGCGCCGGGCGCCGCGGTGGTTCTGCTTTCTCAGGTGTTTCAGCCGATAGCGGTTGAGCGACATCATGCCGGTTTCCGAACTGGAGAAGAAACCAGACAGGAGAATGAGAACAACCAGGATGGACGACAGGAGACCCAGCGGGGCTTCGTTCAAAGCGGGGGCGAACCTTTGGCGTGAGTGGACCGCGTATCTTGAAGAAAAAGGCTGGCTGGGGCAACCCCCGGGGCGTTGCCCCCTGTGGCGGGCGCTCGCCTCTGATCCGCGGGTCTAGCCGCGTTGCAGCAGCAACTCCAGCACCAGTTTGGAGCCCAGGAAGGCGAGCATGAGGAGCAGGAAGCCGCCGATGGTGAAGCGCACCGCCGTTTGACTGCGCCAGCCAAGCTGGTAACGCCCCCACAGCAGGGTGGAGTAGATCACCCAGGCAAGCAGGGTCAGCACGGTTTTGTGCACGAGGTGCTGGGCAAAGAAATCGTCGACAAACAGAAATCCGGTAGCGATTGCCACGGTGAGCAGTATGACGCCCATCCACACCAGCTCGAAGAGCATGGTCTCCATCAGCTGCAGGGGTGGCAGGAAGCTGACGATGCCGGTGGCCCGGTGCTGTTTCAACTGCCTGTCCTGAACCGCCAGCAGGGCGGCCTGCACGGCGGCGATGGTCAGCACCGCATAGGCCAGAATGGATGAGGCAATGTGTACCAGCAGGCCGTTGTCCAGGGCTTCCGGTGTGGTGCTGGTCTGGGGGGCAAAGGCGGAAATGAGTACAGTGGAGGCAGACAGGGGCAGAAGCACGATCAACAGGTTCTGCAAGGGCCAGCGCACCAACCAGGTCACGCAAACCAGGTTGATGACGAAGGAGATCAGGGCGAGGATGCGATACAGCCCCAGGTGTATGCTGTGCTCGTCGAAGATGCTCGACCAGGCCACTAGCGCGTGGCAGGCCAGCGCCACGCCGCCCAGGACGATCACCGAGGTGCTCAGGCGCGGTTTTCGCTGCAGGATGTGCATCAGGTGCAGTCCCGCAGCTGCCAGGTAAAGCAGCGCGGCAGCAATGGCGAGCAGTGGCAGTGGCATGGTTGGGGGTTAGACCCGGGTGGCGTATACTGCGCCCCTTTGTACCGATTTGTCCGGCCATTGGCAATAGTGGCCGCCTGCTGCTGAGAGTTCTAGCGATGTTCGAGAGCCTGTCTGACCGCCTTTCCCAGAGTTTGCGCGCCATTACCGGCAAGGCGCGCCTCACCGAGGACAATATCCAGGAGACCCTGCGCGAAGTACGCATGGCCTTGCTGGAGGCCGATGTGGCGCTGCCGGTGGTCAAGGACTTCGTAGAGGCAGTGAAGCAGCGCGCGCTGGGCCAGGAAGTGAGCAAAAGCCTGAGCCCCGGCCAGGCGTTTCTGCGCATTGTGCAGGCAGAGCTCGAGGCAGTCATGGGCACTGCGAACGAGGGCCTGAACCTTGCCACGCAGCCACCGGCGATCATCCTCATGGCTGGTCTGCAGGGCGCGGGCAAGACCACGTCGGTCGCCAAGCTGGCGCGCCTGCTCAAAGAGCGCGACAAGAAATCGGTGACCGTGGTCAGCGCCGACGTTTACCGGCCGGCAGCGATCAAGCAGCTGGAAACCCTCGCCGCCGAGGTGGGTGTCGACTTCTTCCCCAGTGAGTCGCAGCAGGCGCCGGTGGACATCGCCAAAGCGGCGATGGAGCACGCCCGCATCCGTTTCAGCGACGTGCTGATTATCGATACCGCAGGGCGCCTCGCGGTGGATGAGGCAATGATGGCCGAGATCGCCGAGCTGCACCGGGTGACGCAACCTGTGGAGACGCTGTTTGTGGTGGACGCCATGACTGGCCAGGATGCCGCGAATACCGCAAAGGCCTTCGGCGAGGCACTGCCGCTCACCGGCGTTATCCTGACCAAGGTGGATGCAGATACCCGCGGTGGTGCGGCGCTGTCGGTGCGTACCATCACAGGCAAGCCCATCAAGTTCCTGGGTGTGGGCGAGAAAACCCAGGCGCTGGATCCATTCCACCCGGACCGGCTGGCGTCCCGCATCCTCGGCATGGGCGACGTGCTGTCGCTGATCGAGGAGGCCGAGCAAAAGGTCGACAAGCAAAAGGCCGAGCGCCTTGCACGCAAGGTAAAGAAGGGCGGGCGCTTCGACCTGGAGGATTTTCGCGACCAGTTGCAGCAGATGAACAACATGGGTGGCATCACCGGCATGCTCGATAAACTGCCGGGCATGGGCAACATGGCGCAGATGGCGCAGCAGAATCTCGACATGAAGATGTTTGCGCGCATGGAGGCCATGATCAACTCCATGACGGTCAAGGAACGGCGCAACCCGGACCTGATAGCGGGCTCACGCAAGCGGCGGATCTGCCTGGGTTCAGGCACCCAGGTGCAGGACCTCAATCGCCTGCTCAAACAGCACAAGCAGATGCAGAAAATGATGAAGAAAATGAAGGGCGGCGGCATGGAGCGGATGATGCGCGGCCTCGGCGGCATGATGCCGCCGGGCGGCGGCGGTGGTGGCGGTTTCCCCTTTCGGTAAGCCCCCAGAATCCTTGAAAATTTCCCGCCTGCGGGGCTTTTAAATCCTGCTGAAGTTCCGTATGATACGCCACCTTTGCGGCCGTGGTGCCGGTGTTTGTCGTGGGTGAGGCGGCAGGTTAGCCGCAGATCCCGACTCATTTTCAGGAAATTACGGAATATGGTAACAATTCGTCTTTCTCGTGGTGGTGCCAAGAAGCGCCCTTTCTATCATCTGACGGTGACTGACAGCCGCAAATCACGCGATGGTCGCTTCATCGAGCGCGTCGGCTTCTTCAACCCGGTCGCCCGTGGTCAGGAAGTGCGCCTCAACGTTGACGTCGAGCGGGTAGCGTTCTGGCAGAGCCAGGGGGCACAGCTGTCTGACCGCGTGGCCAAGCTGGTCAAGGAAGCTGCCACCGCTGCCTGAGACAGCGCCACCCGGGATGAATGAAGCCGCCAGGGAACGCCTCGTCATCGGCCGCATCACGGGCTGCTACGGGATCAAGGGCTGGGTGCGGATTCATTCATTCACCGAACCGATGGAGAACTTCCTCGAGTTCAAGGGTGTGAAAGTGCAGCGCCGCGGTGGTTATGAAGCCATCGAGTTTGATCAGGGGCGCAGGCAGGGCAAGGGGCTGGTAGCCCACATCCGCGGTGTCGATGACCGCGACCTTGCCGAGACATTCCAGGGCCTGGAGGTCAGCGTCGACAGTGATGCCCTGCCGGAACTGGAAGAGGGCGATTATTACTGGCACCAGCTGCAGGGTTTGCAGGTGTGGTGTCACACGGACAACGGTCAGGTGCTGCTCGGCGCAGTCGATTACCTGATCGAGACCGGAGCGAATGACGTGCTGGTGGTGAAGCCCTGTGAGGGCAGCATTGACCAGCGGGAACGGCTCATTCCCTGGCTGCCCGGCACCACCGTGCGGCAGGTTGACGTAGAGTCGGGACGGATAGATGTGGACTGGTTCCCGGAAGACTAGGAGCGGTTCACAGGGGGCGGATGGCGCACATGCACATTGCTTTGGTGAGCCTGTTCCCGGAAATGTTCAGCGCGGTCAGCGAGCACGGTATTACCGGGCGCGCGGTGCAGCAGGGGCTGGTGGGGCTCAGCCACAGCAACCCCCGGGACTTCACTGACGACCGCCACCGTACGGTGGACGACAGGCCGTTTGGCGGTGGTCCCGGCATGGTGATGAAGGTGGCACCCCTGGCGCAGGCGATACGCGCAGCCAGGGAGCAGGCAGCAGAGCCTGCGCGAGTGATCTACCTGTCGCCGCAGGGACGCAGGTTTGATCACCGCAAGGCGGTCACGCTGGCGCAGGAAAGAGCGCTGGTGCTGGTGGCAGGCCGCTACGAAGGTGTGGATGAGCGCCTGATTGAGCGCGAAGTCGATGAAGAGCTTTCCATCGGCGATTATGTGCTCTCGGGCGGTGAGTTGGCGGCCATGGTGGTCATGGACGCGGTGATCCGGCAACTGCCGGGTGTGTTGGGGCACGCGCTGTCGGCACAGGAAGACTCCTTTGCAGACGGCTTGCTGGATTGCCCGCACTACACCCGCCCCGAAGTGTATGGGGAGCAGGCAGTGCCGGAGGTATTGCTCAGCGGCGATCACGAGAAGATCCGCCGCTGGCGCCTCAAGCAGGCGCTGGGTCGCACGCTGGAGCGGCGCCCGGATCTGCTGGAGGGCAGGGCCCTGACGGCCGAGGAACAGGAACTGCTGGCACTGTATCGCCAGGAACGGAATTTGAGTTGATACGCTAGCTGTGAAGCTACGCACGTTAAATGACAGGAGCGCACCATGAGCACCAACAAGATTATCTCTCAGCTTGATGCTGAACAGATGCAAAAAGATCTGCCCGAGTTCAGCCCCGGTGACACCGTGGTGGTGCAGGTGAAAGTCAAGGAAGGCAACCGCGAGCGCCTGCAGGCGTTCGAGGGCGTGTGTATTGCCAAGCGTAACCGCGGCCTGAACTCGGCGTTCACCGTGCGCAAGATCTCCCACGGCGTGGGTGTGGAGCGCACGTTCCAGGCCTACAGCCCGCTGGTCGACAGCGTGACGGTCAAGCGCCGTGGTGACGTGCGTCAGGCCAAGCTCTACTACCTCCGCGAGCTGTCCGGTAAAGCGGCGCGCATCAAGGAAAAGCTCACAGCCAAGTAAGACTTATGCTCGCGAGCGGAAGCGGCCCCTGCGGCCGCTTTTTTGTGCGCCCGGTTTCCGCAGTTCTGTGCACTCTGAAACGGTGCTAGGCTAGTTCCCCATGCCCTCGCAAACTGACGCCACAGATCCCATCATCGAGCACTATATCGATGCCCTGTGGATGGAAAAAGGCCTGAGCCGCAACACCCTCGAAGCCTACCGTCGCGACCTGGGACACTACCAGCTTTGGCTTGCCGGCCGCCGGGTGAAACTGCTGGAGGCGGACCGCATCGACCTGCAGGCCTATCTGGCGGCGCGCCTCGGCAAGGGGCAATCCCCGCGCTCGACGGCGCGCTTCATGTCCTGCGTCCGTGGTTTCTACCGCTATCTGCTGCGTGAAGGGCGGCTTGACGCAGACCCGACACTCGATATCGACAGTCCGCAGCTGGGGCGCCCCCTGCCCAAATCCCTGTCCGAGCAGGATGTCGAGCGCCTGCTGGCGGCACCGGATACGGGTGACGCGCTGGAGTTTCGCGACAGGGCCATGCTGGAGCTGCTCTACGCCTGCGGCCTGCGGGTGTCCGAGCTTACCGGCCTGCAGCTGGTGCAGGTGAGCCTGAACCAGGGTGTGGTACGCGTGTTCGGCAAGGGCAGCAAGGAACGTCTGGTGCCGATGGGGGAGGAGGCGCTCAGCTGGTTGCAGCGGTTTTTTGCCGGTCCCCGGCAGGAACTGTTGAGGGGCGTACCCAGCGAGGCGGTGTTTCCCAGCCGCCGCGGCAGCATGATGACTCGCCAAGCGTTCTGGTATCGTATTAAACTCTACGCCCTGCGCGCCGGAATCAGTAAACCGCTGTCGCCGCATACGCTGCGTCATGCGTTTGCCACGCACCTGCTGAACCACGGCGCGGACCTGCGTGTGGTGCAGATGCTGCTCGGGCACAGCGACCTGACGACAACCCAGATTTACACCCACGTTGCCCGGCAGCGCATGCAGGAGCTGCACGCGCGCCACCACCCGCGGGGTTGAGGGCCGGTGGAACTTGTCGCATGCCCTGCGTTCCAAATTGCCGCAGAACACGAATCCCGGTGGCCGAGTCCGCCCGTAAACGAGGAATATTCATGATCAACCGAGTCCTGTCCCTGCTGCTGGCCTGCGTGCTGACCGGGTCCGTTTTTTCTGTCAGCGCCGCAGAGCCGGTGCCCGCGGAGATCGTGGACTCCCTGCGCAAGATGCTCGAAAGTCCCGCCAACGGTCTCAAGGTCGGCACGGTTGAGCACAGTGAGATCGATGGTATGTATGCAGTGCAGCTGGTAGACGGCCCGCTGGTATACGCCAATCGCAGTGGCCAGTTCTTCATTGTCGGCGACCTGTTTACGGTGGGGCCTGCCGGTTACGTCAACCTGGCGGAGAAACGTCGCGACGGGCAGCGCGCCGAGCAACTGGCCGGGCTGTCACCGGCCGACATGATCATCTTCCCGGCCCAGGGCGAGACGCGTTCACACATCACCGTCTTTACCGACGTCACCTGCTTTTACTGCCAGAAGCTGCATCGCGAGGTGCCGGAACTGAACAAGCGCGGTGTGGAGGTGCGCTATCTGGCCTACCCGCGCTCCGGGCTGGCATCAGAGGGTTACCGCAAGCTGGCCACTGCATGGTGTGCCGACGATCGGGCCGATGTGCTCACGCGCCTGAAGAACGGCGAGTCGATGGCGGACAACGTCTGCCAGGGCTCGCCGGTGGCTGATCAGTACCAGCTCGGGCAGTCGATGGGCGTACGCGGCACGCCTGCCATTATCACGGCCACGGGCCAGATGATCCCGGGCTACCAGCCCGCCGATGAGCTGATGGGTACCCTCGGTCTGGAATAGCGCCCGGACGCGGCGTTTCGCCGGCCTGCTCCGTTGACAGGCCGGGATGGACTCAGTACTGTTTGCCACCTTTTTTTTAGATTGCAGCCCCCAGGGGTTTGCCCAACCGAGTCCCAGTGCCGTGGAAGACCAGTTTCAGCGCATTCAGCGCCTGCCCCCTTATGTATTCAATATCATTGGTGAACTGAAGCAGCAGGCGCGCGCGGCGGGCCAGGACATTATCGACTTCGGTATGGGCAACCCGGACCAGCCCACGCCGTCGCACATTGTCGATAAACTGGTGGAGACGGCGCGCCGCGGCGACACACACCGCTACTCCCAGTCCAAGGGCATCCCCCGGTTGCGCAAGGCGATCTGCGACTGGTACCAGCGGCGTTACAACGTCACCCTGGATCCGAACAGCGAGGCGATTGTCACGCTGGGCTCGAAAGAAGGCCTGGCCCACCTCGCACTGGCCACCACCGGGCCCGGTGACGCCATTTTGGTGCCCAACCCGGCGTACCCCATTCACCCCTACGGTTTTGTGATTTCGGGCGCAGATATCCGCCATGTGCCGATGGGTGATGAAAACAGCTTCTTCGATGAACTGGAAAACGCAATCCGCAACAGCTGGCCCAGGCCCAAGATGCTGGTGTTGAGTTTTCCCTCCAACCCCACCGGCCAGGTGGTGGAACTGGAGTTCTTCGAGCGGGTCATCGCCGTCGCCCGGGAACACCAGATCTGGGTAGTGCAGGACCTCGCCTACGCCGACCTCTGCTATGACGGCTATGTGGCCCCGTCGATCCTGCAGGTGGAGGGCGCGAGGGAAGTGGCGGTGGAGTTCTTCAGCATGTCCAAGAGCTACAACATGCCGGGCTGGCGTGTGGGCTTCTGCTGTGGCAACCGGCAGCTGGTCGGCGCGCTGGGGCGTATGAAGTCCTACCTCGACTACGGCATGTTCACGCCCATCCAGGTCGCCGCCATCGCGGCCCTGGAGGGAGACCAGACCTGTGTGCAGGAAATCAACGCCATGTACAAGGCGCGGCGCGATGTGCTGTGCAGCGGCCTGAATGCGCTGGGCTGGCCGGTTACCCCGCCACGGGCGACCATGTTTGTGTGGGCGCGTATCCCCGAGTTCTACCAGCCACTGGGGTCTCTGGAGTTCAGCAAGAAGCTGTTGCAGGAGGCCCACGTGGCGGTGTCACCCGGTGTCGGCTTCGGTGAATACGGAGAGGGCTACGTGCGTTTTGGCCTGATCGAGAATGAGCACCGCACGCGGCAGGCACTGCGCAATATCAAGCGTATGTTTCGCGCCGATGGCCACACGGGAGCAGCGTGACCAATGACAGCTGAAGCAACAGGGGAGAACGTGGTGCAACCCGTGAGAATTGGCCTCTGCGGCCTCGGGACAGTGGGCAGCGGGACGTTCAACCTGCTGCGGGAAAATGCCGAGGCGATTGCGGCACGGGCACAGGCACCGCTGGCCATCGTGCATATCGGTGCACGCCGCGACAACCCGGCCTGCAATACCGCTGGCGTGCGCGTCAGCCGGGACATTTTCGAGGTTGTGGCAGACCCCGAGGTCGACGTGCTGGTGGAGCTGATTGGTGGCACCACCGTGGCCCGCGAGCTGGTAGAGGCCGCCATCCTCGCCGGCAAGCACGTGGTGACGGCAAACAAGGCGCTCATTGCGGAACACGGCAATGAGTTGTTTGCGCTGGCGGCGGAACACAATGTGGCAGTGCGCTATGAGGCGGCGGTGGCGGGTGGCATCCCGATCATCAAGGCCCTGCGTGAGGGCCTGGCGGGGAACCATATCGAATGGCTGGCGGGCATCATCAACGGCACCGGAAACTTTATCCTCAGCGAAATGCGTGAGCACCGTCGGGAGTTTGCCGACGTGCTGGCGGAGGCGCAGGCCCTGGGCTACGCGGAGGCCGACCCGACCTTTGACGTGGAAGGGATTGATGCGGCTCACAAGCTGGTGATTCTGGCATCCATCGCCTTCGGCATTCCCCTGCAGTTTGCCTCGGTGTACACCGAGGGCATCACGCGCCTCACGCCTCAGGACCTGGACTACGCCGAAGAACTGGGGTACCGGGTGAAGCATCTGGGTATCGCCAAGCAGGGGCCGCGCGGTGTGGAGTTGCGTGTGCACCCGACACTGATTCCGGAAGACCGCCTGCTGGCCAATGTGAATGGCGTGAAGAACGCGGTGCTGGTCGAGGGCAGCGCCGTCGGGCCGACGCTGTATTACGGTGCAGGCGCCGGTGGCAAACCCACCGCATCTGCAGTGGTCGCCGACCTGGTTGACCTGGCTCGGGACCTGAGCGCAGGCCAGGTCAGCCGGGTGCCCTCCCTGTCGTTCTCGAATGAAGCCCTGCGCGATCTGCCCATTGTGCCCATGGCCGACGTGGAGACACCCTGGTACCTGCGCATGGAGGCCGAGGATCGCACCGGCGTGCTGTCGCGTATTGCCACCATTTTCAGTGACCACGGTATCAGTATCGAGGCGTTGATCCAGAAGGCGCCCGCGCCGGGGCAGACGACGGTACCGCTGATCGTCCTGACCAATCGCGCAGCCCAGGGTCGGGTCGACGCGGCCGTTGCGCAAATCGAGGCACTGGACACCATCGAGGGCCAGGTCGTCAGAATCCGCGTTGAGCCGCTGGACGGCTAACAGGAGCAGATATGCAGTACATCAGCACCCGGGGCCAGGCCCCCGCACTGAACTTTGAGCAGGTCCTGCTGACCGGCCTGGCGTCCGATGGCGGCCTGTACGTACCCGAGAGCCTGCCCCGCTTCAGCCAGCAGGAGATCGCCGCCATGGCGGGTATGGACTACCCGCAGCTGGCCCAGCGCATCATCGAACCCTTCGTCGGTGACTGCATTCCCCGGGACGACCTGCGCGACCTCATCGCTGACACCTATGCGGTGTTCCGCCACGGCGCGGTTGCGCCGCTGGTGCAGATTGGCCACAACCAGTGGGTGCTGGAGCTGTTCCATGGCCCGACGCTTGCGTTCAAGGACTTTGCATTGCAGCTGCTGGGGCGCCTGCTGGATTACGTGCTGGAGCGCCGCCACCAGAAAGTGGTCATCATGGGTGCGACCTCCGGCGACACGGGCTCTGCCGCCATTGAGGGCTGCAAGCGCTGCAAAAATATCGACATCTTCATTCTGCATCCGCACGACCGCGTGTCGGAGGTGCAGCGCCGGCAGATGACCACGGTTGTGGGGGACAACATCCACAACATCGCCGTGCAGGGCAACTTCGATGACTGCCAGGCCATGGTCAAGGCCAGCTTCGGTGACCGCAGCTTCCTGCCGGATGACCGCCACCTTGTGGCCGTCAACTCGATCAACTGGGCGCGGATCATGGCGCAGATCGTGTACTACTTCTATGCGGCCCTGGCGCTCGGTGGTCCCGCGCGTCCTGTGGCGTTTTCCGTGCCTACCGGGAACTTTGGCGACATTTTCGCCGGTTACCTGGCGCACCAGATGGGCCTGCCCGTTGCGCAGCTGATTATCGCCACCAACCGCAATGACGTTCTGCACCGGGTGATGACCACCGCCACCTATGGCCGCCAGTCGTTGGAGCATACACTCTCACCGAGCATGGATATCACAGTATCCAGCAATTTTGAGCGCCTGCTCTTTGACCTCTACGATCGCGATGGCGCCGCGGTGGCGGCCATGATGCGTGACTTCGACAAGGGCGATATTCATTTCTCCGACACCGCGATGCAGCGCGCCCGGCAGCTGTTCTCCAGTTACCGCGTGCCCGACGAGGAAACCTGTGCACAGATTGCTGCCGTCTGGCAGGAGTCTGAATACCTGCTGGACCCGCACAGCGCGATTGGTGTCAAAGCGGCCCTGGCCTCAGGTATCGGCGACGGCATTCCGGTGGTGACCCTGGCAACGGCGCACCCGGCGAAGTTTCCGCAGGCTATCCAGCGTGCCGTGGTCGGCTGTGAGCCACCGCTGCCCCTGCACCTGGCCGATCTGTTTGATCGTACAGAGCGCTTTGAAGTGTTGCCCTGCGAACTGTCCGCCGTGCAGGCCTTCATGGCGAACCACCTCGGCGCCTGAGCGCCGGCGGAGTGATTCGACGCGTAGTTCGCCGCGCCCTGGCGCCCAGCCCCGAACTCGCGGCGGGCGGCCTGCCACCCCTGCTGGCGCGGGTCTATGCCAACCGCGGCGTGCGCAGCGCCCGTGACCTGCAATTATCCCTGCATGACTTGCTGCCACCCGAGACCCTGACCGGAGCGGATGCCGCAGCGTGCCTGCTGGCAGATGCCCTGGCCACCGGGCAGCGCCTGCTGGTGATCGGTGACTTCGATGCCGATGGTGCAACCAGCACCGCACTGGCGCTGGGCGCATTGCGTGCCATGGGCGCTGCAGAGGTCGATTACCTGGTACCCAATCGCTTCGAGTACGGCTACGGACTGACGCCGGAAATTGTCGCGCTGGCCGCCCGGCGCCAGCCGGACCTGATCATCACCGTGGACAACGGCATCGCCAGTATCGACGGTGTACGCGCCGCGCGCGCGCAGGGAATTGCCACACTGGTCACCGACCACCACCTCGCGGGGGAGACGCTGCCGGCGGCGGAGGTGATCGTCAACCCCAACCAGCCTGGCTGCGGCTTTGCCAGCAAGGCGCTGGCCGGTGTGGGGGTGATTTTCTATGTCATGCTCGCGCTGCGCGCTGAGCTGCGCCGCCGCGGCTGGTTTGCCCAGCGCGCCCTGCAGGAACCGAATCTGGCGGAATTCCTCGATCTGGTGGCGCTGGGCACGGTGGCCGACGTTGTCCCGTTGGATCGCAACAACCGGATACTGGTTGCGGCGGGGCTGCAGCGTATTCGCCGCTGCCTGGCCCGCCCGGGGCTGATTGCCCTGTTGGAAGTGGCAGGCCGCAACCCCGCGACCACCGTCGCGTCGGACCTCGGCTTCACCGTCGGGCCGCGATTGAATGCAGCAGGGCGGCTGGATGATATGTCGGTGGGTATCGAATGCCTGTTGTCACCCGGGCGCGAGCGCGCCGCGGACTACGCCGCCCGGCTGCAGCGCCTCAACGAAGAGCGGCGCCGTATTGAACACGGCATGCAGGAGGAAGCGCTGGCCTTGCTGGATCAGCTCGCGCCGCTCTCGGACACGGACGAGGTGCCTGCCGGCGTCACGCTGTATGAGCCCGGTTGGCACCAGGGCGTGATTGGTATTCTGGCGTCGCGGGTCAAGGAGCGTGTGCACCGGCCCACCGTGGTCTTCGCCGACGCCGGCCCCGACAGCGACGAGCTCAAGGGTTCTGCGCGCTCCATTCAGGGTATTCATGTACGGGATGTACTGGATGCAGTGGCAACGCGGCATCCCGGCCTGCTGAATCGGTTCGGCGGCCATGCGATGGCCGCGGGCCTGACCCTGCCGCGGGCACACTATGCAGCCTTTGCCATAGCCTTCGTCGCCGAAGTGGAGCGGCACGGCCGCGACCTCGATCTGGAGGCGGTGCTGGAGTCGGACGGCGAACTCGCGCCCTCTGATTTTGATCTGGCGCTGGCCGAGTCCCTGCGTCTCGGCGGACCCTGGGGGCAACATTTCCCGGAGCCCCTGTTCGATGGCCGCTTTCGCCTTGTGCAGCAACGGTTGGTGGCAGGGAAGCACCTAAAGCTTGTTCTCGGCCTGCCCGGCTCGCATGAGATGCTCGACGCCATCGCCTTCAACGTGGATCTCGAGCGCTGGCCGGATGACGAGGCGCAGTGGGTGCGCGCCGCCTATCGGCTGGATGTGAACGAGTTTCGCGGACGGCGCAGCCTGCAGCTTGTCGTCGAGCAGCTGGAGGCCGTATAGGCGGCTCCTGTGGCTCGCCGGTGGCCTGTTTTTGTTCCCTACGGTACACTGCGCGCCTTTTCCCGCAGGACAGGCGCGTCATGTTAGAGATCAATCCGCTGTTACAGACCCTCAAGGACATCGAGGCACGCACCGCCGTGCTGAGGGGGTATCTTTGACTTCGATACCCGCAAGGAACGCCTCGCTGAAGTAGAACTGGAGCTTGCCGAGCCCAGCGTCTGGGACAAGCCGGAGCGGGCCCAGGAACTGGGGCGGGAGCGCGCGGCACTGGAAAAAATCGTCTCCACCATCGAACACCTGGACGGTGCCACCGGTGACGCCGCCGACCTGCTCGAGCTGGCAGCCGTCGAGGATGACGAGGGCACGGTGGCCGAGGTGCGCGCGGATATCGAGGCGCTGCTGAAACAGCTGGAGCAGCTGGAATTCCGGCGTATGTTTTCGGGTGAGATGGACCCGAACAACGCCTACCTGGATGTGCAGGCTGGCTCCGGTGGCACGGAAGCCCAGGACTGGGCGGAAATGCTGCTGCGCATGTACCTGCGCTGGGGTGAAGCCAGCGGCTTCAAGACCGACCTGATCGAAGTGTCTGCGGGGGAGGTCGCCGGTATCAAGAGCGCGACCATCCACTTCGAGGGCGAATACGCCTTCGGCTGGCTGCGCACTGAAACTGGCGTACATCGGCTGGTGCGCAAGTCGCCGTTCGACTCCGGGAACCGTCGACACACGTCCTTCGTGTCGGTGTTCGTCTCGCCGGAAATCGACGATGACATCGAAATCGACATCAATCCCGCCGACCTGCGCGTCGACACCTATCGCTCCAGCGGGGCAGGCGGGCAGCACGTCAACAAGACCGACTCCGCCGTGCGGATTACCCACAACCCCAGTGGCGTGGTTGTCTCCTGCCAGACCGAGCGCTCGCAGCACCAGAACCGCGACCGGGCGATGAAAATGCTGCGTGCCAAGCTGTATGAGCTGGAGATGCTCAAGCGCAGCGAAGCGAAGCAGGCGACGGAAGACAGCAAGGCGGATATCGGCTGGGGCAGCCAGATCCGCTCCTATGTGCTCGACCAATCGCGGATCAAGGATCTGCGCACCGGTGTTGAAACGAGCAACACGCAGGCGGTGCTGGACGGCGATATCGACCTGTTTATCGAAGCCTCACTGAAAAAAGGGCTGTAGGACGACTTATGAAAGAGCAGGATCAGGCCGCGCGTGGCCCGGAAGAGGAAAACAAGCTGGTCGCCGAGCGGCGCGGCAAGCTCCGCCAGCTGCGTGCGAGACGCAACGCCTTCCCCAACGACTTCAGGCGCACCGGGTGGGCCGCCGACCTGCAGCGTGAATACGGCGCCAGCAGCAAGCAGCAGCTCGAGGAGGACGACCAGCATTTTGCCGTAGCCGGGCGTTTGATCCGCAATCGCGGCGCGTTCCTGCTGATCCAGGACGGGTCCGGCCAGATACAGCTGTACCTGAACCGCAAGGGGCTGGACGAGGACACACTCGCCGAGATCAAGAGCTGGGACCTGGGTGATATCGTCTGTGCCGAGGGACCGCTGCACAAGTCCGGCAAGGGCGACCTGTACATCAACATGGAAAGTGCCCGTCTGCTGACCAAGGCCCTGCGCCCCCTGCCAGACAAATACCATGGCCTGTCGGATCAGGAGTTGCGCTATCGCCAGCGCTACGTGGACCTGATTGTGAACCCGGACTCCCGCGCCGTGTTCACCCTGCGCTCGCGCATTGTGCGTTTTATTCGCGACTACATGGATGGACGCGGCTTCATGGAAGTTGAGACACCCATGATGCAGGTGATTCCGGGCGGTGCCGCCGCGAAGCCTTTCGTTACGCACCACAACGCGCTGGATCTGGATATGTACCTGCGCATTGCGCCCGAGCTCTACCTCAAGCGGCTGGTGGTGGGCGGCTTTGAACAGGTGTACGAGATCAACCGGAATTTCCGCAACGAGGGTTTGTCCACGCGGCACAACCCCGAGTTCACCATGCTGGAATTCTACTGGGCCTACGCGGATTATCGTGATGCCATGGACCTGACCGAGGACATGCTGCGCCAGCTCACCGCGACGGTGCTGGGCGATACGCGCGTGACCTATCAGGGCTCGGAGTATGATTTCTCGCGGCCTTTCACCCGCATGACGGTGTTCGATGCCATTCTCAGCCACAACCCCGGCATGCGCGCCGATGCGCTGTCGGACGAGCAGGGCGCGCGGGCCATCGCCGCCGAGCTCGGGATACCGCTGAAAGACAGCTGGGGCCTGGGCAAGGTGCAGATCGAAATCTTCGAGAAAACCGTGGAGCACCGGCTGGATCAGCCTACCTTCATCACCGCCTATCCTACCGAGGTGTCACCCCTGGCGCGGCGCAGCGACGCAGACCCGTTTGTGACAGACCGTTTTGAGTTTTTCGTCGGCGGCCGGGAGCTTGCCAACGGCTTCTCCGAGCTGAACGATGCCGAGGACCAGGCAGAGCGTTTCCGGGCGCAGGTGGCCGAGAAAGATGCCGGCGATGAAGAGGCGATGCACTACGATGCCGACTATATCCGCGCGCTGGAATACGGCATGCCGCCCACGGCGGGCGAGGGTATTGGCATCGACCGGCTGGTCATGCTGCTCACGGATTCGCCCTCCATTCGCGATGTTCTGCTGTTCCCGCACCTGCGCCCTGAATGAGTGCCGACGCTGCCGGTTGTCGCGTTTACCGTGGGAAGGCTCACGCCCCGGTGGTACACTGACGGCGTGACAGTCAGCCCGAGGACACTGCCGTGAGCCCCTTTCTGCCCCCACTCCTGCTGGCCAGTGCGCTGCTTGGCTTGTCTGCCTGCGCGGCCACGCCGGAGTCCGCAGAGGCGCCCTCGGAGGCGCCGCCCGCAGAGGCCGGCGCCGCCGTCACGGAGGCACCGCAGCTGACCTTGAACCTGCCGTCCCGGTCCGGCTGTGATTGCGCGAGCAAGCCGGCGAGCCGCGACTACACCTTTCTGGAACGCGGCTATCGCGCCCTGAGTGAGGGGGATGCGGTGGCTGCCCTGCAGCATTTCCAGCGCTACAAGCGCCTTGAGCTGGAGCCTGCGGCGCAGTGGGAGGCGGATATCGCGATCGCCTATCTGGGCATGTTGCCCGACAGCCCGTTCTACGACCACGATGCGGCGGAAGCGACCTTCCGCCGTCTGGTGGCACAGTTTACCGATGAGATGCAGGTGCACCCCACGGCACTGCTGATGCGGGACTCCCTGGCGGCCTTTGCCCTGCTGAACCGGCACATCTCCGACCTCGAGAGCAGCAATGCCACCCTGCGGGAAGATCTGCAAAAGCGCGAGGAGGCGATCAAGCGCTTGCGGGAGCTGACTCTCGGACCTTCACGGGCAGTTCAACCGTAAACTCGGAACCGGCCCCGGGTGTGCTGCGGACGCTGATGTGGCCACCCATCAGCGTGCAGTACTCGCGGCAGATTGCCAGGCCGAGGCCGGTGCCACCGTAGTTGGCGCTGATGGCGTTCTCTGCCTGCACAAAGGCATCAAAAATGCGCGCCTGCTGGGCTGCATCCATACCGATGCCGGTATCGCGCACCGTGCAGCGCAGCCAGTCCGCGCCGTCCTTCTGATAACACGCCGCCGTCAGGTGCACCTCTCCATCCCGGGTGAACTTGCAGGCGTTGCTGAGCAGGTTGAGAAAAATCTGCCGGAAGCGCGTTGCATCGGCGTACAGCGGTGGCAGCTGCGACCAGTCGGGCCGGTATAGCTGGTTGTTGCGCTCGCGCAGCATGGGGGTCATGGCGTCACACACCTGCTGCAGGATGTCGCCAGCGGCGAAGGTTTCTAGGTGCAGGGTCATCTTGCCGGTTTCAATCTTCGACAGGTCCAGAATGTCGTTGATCAGGGCCAGCAGCTGGCGTCCCGAGCGCACGATCTTTTCGAGGTCGTCGCGGAACTGTTCGCGGTCTACTTCACCGGGGTCTTCCAGTTCGTCCTGCAGCATTTCGCTGTAGCCGATGATGGCGTTGAGCGGCGTGCGCAGTTCGTGACTGACATTGGCGAGGAACCGGCTCTTGGCCGCGTTGGCGTCGTCCGCGTCGTCCTTGGCGCGGCGCACATCCTCGATGGCGCGGCGCATCTTGTCCGACATGTCGTTGAACGCCTTGGCGAGATCGCCCAGTTCGCCGCGATCGTCGAAGTCGGCGATACGGTAGTCGAGGTCACCCATGCCGATGCGCTCGGTGCCGCGCTTGAGCCGTTTCAGCGAGCGCTTGGTGTAGCGCAGCAGGTAGAAGCCGAGCAAGGCGGTGAGGAAAATGGTGGCGACAAAGCCGATGACGGTAATGCGGTCGGTGAGCGCGATGGTCCGGTCGATGATGGTCGAGCGCTGGGCGGCGATGAAGGCCTGGCGCTGCTCCAGCTGGCGCAGATGCTCCAGCGTCTCCACAAAGGGCAGGGGGTCATCAATGTCACTGTCGAAGTCGGGATCGTTGAAATTGCGGTAGAACGCCAGCCAGCTGTCCAGCAGGTAGCGGCTCGCCTGCTGCAGTTTCTCGTACTGCGGGCGGGTGACCTCGCTGGTCAGCGCGCCGAGTTCGGTCAGCTTGCTGTCGATGCTTGCGATGTCGGCTTCCGCGTCCGCCAGCTCGTCACCATCCAGCATGTCGCCGGTGGTTTCACGCAGGGTTTCCAGCACCAGGATCTGCTGGCGCTGGTTTTCCAGCAGTTGGGCCGCATCCGTGGACAACTGCGCTGCGGTGACCGAGCTGCGATAGGCGAGCATGCTTTCCTGGCGTGCGTAGCTGCCCCAGAAGTGGGTGCCGACGTTGATCGAAAACAGCACAAGGATGGTGCACAGCGACAGGGTAAGGCGGCGGCGCAGGCTCATGCGGGCAACAATCGCTGGATTTTCGCCAGCAGCCCGGGAAAGTCGATGGGCTTGGTGGCGTAGTCGTCGCAACCGGCGGCCAGTGCGCTCTGTCGGTCCGTCTCCATCGCGTGTGCGGTGAGGGCGATGATCGGGATGCCCTTGAGCCGGGGGTCCTGGCGGGCCGCGCGGCAGGCGCTCCAGCCGTCCAGCACAGGCAGGTTCATGTCCATCAGTACCAGCGCCGGGGCTTCACTGGCCATCAGCCGCAGTGCCTGTTCGCCGTCTGCTGCGGTGACCACCCGAAAGCCCGCTCGCGTCAGGCGCCTGGCCAGCATCTCGCAATTGATCGCGTTGTCCTCCACCAGCAGGATGGTGGCTTGCTCAGCCATCGGTTTGCTCCTCGATACGGTGCACCACGACGGTCTGGTCGAGCCCGCGGGCATCCAGTTCACGGCGGTTGCTCAGTCGGTAGCGCCCGGTCAGTTTATTGACGGTGCTCTCTGAAATCAGTATTTCACCACCCAGACAGTGGTCTTCTATTCGCGAAGTCACATTCATGGGGTGGCCGACGAAGCCGTATTTGCTGCGCCGCTCGGAGCCGATATTGCCGGCAATCACGGCGCCGGTATTGAGGGCGATGCCGGTGGCGAGTGCCGGCAGACCGGCGGCGGTATTGTCTGCGTTGATGCCGTCCATCGCCGCCTGCATGGCCAGCGCACAGCGCACCGCCCGGTCGGCGTCGTCGTCGCGGCGCTGCGGCGCACCGAATACGGCGAGGATGGCGTCACCAATGAATTCATCGATAGTGCCGTTGTGCGCCATGATGATGTCGGTCATGGCGCCGAGGTAGCGGTTCAGCATCGCGACCACCTCGGCGGGGGCCAGGTGCTCGCTGAGGCTGGTGAAGCCCCGGATGTCCGACATCATGATGGTGACTTCGCGCAGGTCCCCGCCAAGCTCGAGCCCTTCCGGGCGCTCCAGGATGTCGGTGACAATTTCATCAGACAGGTAGCGGCCGAAGGTGGCGCGGATGAACTTTTCGTTGCGCTCCAGCTGTTGTCGATACTGTTCTTCCCGGTCGTGCCAGCGCTTGCGCTCAATGCCGGCCTTGATCCGCGCCTGCAGCAACACCGGGTTGAAAGGCTTGAACAGGTAGTCATCGGCACCCGCCTCAATGCAGGCGATGATGCCGTCCATGTCCTGACTGCCGGAGATCACGATCACCGGTGTGGCACGCCAGTCCGGATTGGCCTTGATGCGGCGCAGCACCTCGCGCCCGTCCATGTCGGGCATCATCAGGTCCAGCAACACCACATCGACGTCAGACTCCGCCAGCGCGCGCAGCGCTTCGGCACCGCTGGCAGCCGTGACTACCAGGTGCCCGGAACGCGACAGGTAGCGCGCCACCAGCTCCCGGTTCTCGGCAAGGTCGTCCACCGCGAGGATAAACCCCGGCTCAGCGGCGACCGTGGGTGCCCGGCTTGCCGCGCTGCGATTGACGGTACCCGTGGCGGCGCTCTCCGTCGCTTTCAGCAGCCGCGCCAGGCTGTCAGCGAGGTCGGGCTGCTGCGAACCGATGTCCTCCTGCAGCATTTCGGCATAGCCACGGATGCCGGTGATGGTGTTCATCAGGTCATGATGATTGCTGGCGGCGGTGAGCTGCTGATCCAGTGTCGCAGCGAGGCTGAAGATGCGCTGCAGATCCTCCATGGCGGAGGCCGGCAGATGCTCGCCGCGCCCGCTGGCCAGGGCGCGCAGGTCGGTGACGGCGCCGCGCAGAATGTGGCTCCAGAGGTCGGGCAGGCTGGTGCTGTCGTGACTCACGTGGTGTGGGTTCCGGGTCGCATGGTGGCCTGCAGTATAGCGATGCACGGATTACTGTGGAAATCGGAGTTTCATTCGTTATATAAGAACACGGGCGGCGCTGTGGTGTAGCGGGTGGTAAATCCCCTGACAGGTGTGTTTTGCTGTGGCACTTGAGGTAGTATGTGGGCATGGCTTCAGGGACAGACTTTGCATGAGGCAGGAATAACAAGCATGTTGCAGCAGGTAGAAATATTTCAGGGGCTCTCGCGAGAGGAACTGGACGCACTGGCGAGCAGCAGTACCAGCCGGTCCTTCCCCAAGAATACGGTCGTGATCCACGAAAACGATCCGGCGGATTCTCTGTTCGTGATCGAGAGCGGAAAGGTCAAGGTCTACTGTAGCGACAAGAACGGCAAAGAGTTCATCATGAACACCCAGGGGCCCGGCGACTATTTCGGTGAGCTGGCGTTGCTGGATGACTCCCTCCGCTCCGCCTCTGTGCGCACGGTAGAGAAGTGCTCCTTCTGCATCATTTTCAAGGAGGATTTCAATCGCGTGCTGGACGAGCACCCGAGTATTGCCCGCAAGCTGATCAGTAACCTGGCCCAGCGGGTGCGCAAGCTTACCGCTGATGTCAAAAGCCTGGCACTGCAGGACGTGTACGGGCGCGTTGCCAACGTGCTGATGGATCTCTCCGAAGAGCGCGGTGATGGCACCCTGTTCATCCCGGAGAAGCTCACCCAACAGGACATCGCGGACCGCGTGGGCGCCTCGCGGGAAATGGTGGCGAGGATACTGAAGGATCTCACCATCGGTGAATATATCCGCTTCGAGGGCCGCCATATCATCATCAACACCCGGCTCCCCGCCAAGTACTGACCTCCCGGGGGCTATTGGGTCCCCAGTACCTGCAGCCGCAATTCTCCACGGGCCAGTCGGGCTTCCAGTGTGTCCCCGCATGCCACGTCTGCGGCGTCGCGCACCACGGCACCCTGTGCGTCGCGCAGAATACTGTAGCCCCGGCTCAGGGTAGCGAGGGGGCTGACTGAATCCAGTAACTGCGACAGGTGCGCGAGCTGCGAATTCGCGCCGCGCAGCTGCTGCTGCATCCCGCGCTGCAGGCGCTGCTCCAACTGGCCGACCGCAGCCTGCAGCGCGCGCACGCGAGTGTCGGGCGCGCGGGATCGCAGCCGGTTCTCCAGCAGCGCCAGTGCGCCTCGCTGCTCGCGCAGTTGGGCGCGCTGGGCGCGGAGCAGGCGCTGTTCCAGCTCATCCAGCCGTTGTGCCTGCTCGCGCAGCAGTTGCCCGGGGTGGCGCAGACGTTGCCGCAGGTAATGCAGGTCGCGCCCGGCACGTTCCAGGCGCTGGCGCATACGGCCGGCCAGGGTGTGTTCCAGCCTGAGCAGCAGTGCGGCGCGCTCGCGCTGGTCCGGGCTGAGCAACTCGGCTGCGGCAGAAGGCGTCGCCGCGCGCTGGTCGGCGACCATGTCGGCAATGCTGATGTCCACTTCGTGGCCGACCGCGCTGACGACGGGCAGGGCGCTGGCGACAATCGCCCGCGCCACAACCTCCTCATTGAATGCCCACAGATCCTCCAGGGAGCCGCCGCCGCGGGTGACCAGCAGTGCGTCAAATGGCACGTCCCCCGCCGCCTGCCAGCGGTTGGCGCGCGCGATGGCGGCGCTGATTTCACCCGCAGCCGCCTCGCCCTGCACGGCTACCGGCAGCAGGAAAACCCGCATGGCGGGGCAGCGCCTCTGCAACACGGTCAGCACATCGTGAATGGCCGCGCCCGTGGGGGACGTGATGACCCCGAGGGTGCGCACCTCTGCGGGCAGCGCACGCTTGCGCTCCGGCGCGAACAGACCCTCGGCCTGTAGCTTGTCCCGCAGCCGCTCAAACGCGGCCTGCAGCGCGCCGGCACCCGCGTGCTCCAGGTGCTCCACGATCAGCTGGAACTCTCCGCGACCCTCATACAGCGATACGCGACAGCGCAGCCGGATGGCCATGCCGTTGGCCGGCGTCACCCGCATATGCTGGTTGCGATTGCGGAACATGGCGCAGCGCACCTGGGCGCCGCTGTCCTTGAGGGAGAAGTACCAGTGACCGGAGGAGGGGGCCGCGAAATTGCTCACCTCGCCTTCCACCCAGATGTAGTCGAAATGGCTCTCCAGCAGGCGCCGTGCTTCCCGGTTCAGCTGGCCGACGGTGAGTGTGGGCGGGTTACCGGACGTGGGGTGTTGCAGCACGGACTTTGGTTTACCTGTAGTGGCCAGAAGATTTATAATTGCACGTTTAGCTGCCACCTGCCAGCCGGAGACCTCCCATGTTGCGTATCGCCCAGGAAGCCCTCACGTTCGATGACGTACTGCTGCTGCCCGGGTACTCCGACGTGATTCCCAGTGATGTGTCGCTGCGTACCCGTCTCACCCGCGGCATCGAGCTGAACATTCCGCTGGTGTCGGCGGCCATGGACACCGTGACCGAGGCGCGCCTCGCCATTGCGCTGGCCCAGGAGGGCGGCATTGGCATCATCCACAAGAGCATGACCATTGCGGAGCAGGCGGAGCAGGTGCGCCGGGTGAAGAAGTTCGAGAGTGGTGTGGTCAAGGACCCTATCACCATTCAGCAGAACGCCTCCCTGGCCGAGCTGCGTGAACTCACCAATGCCCACGGCTTCTCCGGTGTGCCGGTGCTCAATGGCAAGGACCTGGTGGGGATCGTCACGCGTCGGGATACCCGGTTCGAATCCGACCCGACCAAGTCCGTCTCGGAGCTGATGACGCCGAAAGACAAGCTGGTAACGGTGCGCGAAGGGGCCAGCTCCGAGCAGGTGCAGCGCTTGCTGCACCAGCACCGCATCGAGAAGATCCTCGTGGTAAACGACAAGTTCGAACTGCGTGGCATGATCACGGTCAAGGATTTCGACAAGGCCGAGAGCTTCCCCATGGCCTGCAAGGATTCCTACGGCCAGCTGCGCGTCGGCGCTTCGGTAGGCACCAGCCCGGACACCGCAGACCGGGTTGCGGCCCTGATCCGCGCGGGTGTGGATGTGCTGGTCGTGGACACCGCGCACGGTCACTCGCGCAACGTGATTGAACGGGTGCGGCAGATCAAGGCGGATTACCCGTCCGTGCAGGTGATCGGCGGGAACATTGCCACCGCTGCAGCGGCGCTGGCCCTTGCCGAGGCCGGCGCAGATGGTGTCAAGGTCGGCATCGGCCCCGGGTCTATCTGCACCACGCGGGTTGTGACCGGCACGGGCGTGCCACAGATCACTGCCATCTCCAACGTGGTCGCGGCGCTGGCTGAGCGCGACGTACCGGTAATCGCCGACGGCGGCATCCGCTTTTCCGGGGATATCGCCAAGGCGCTGGTGGCGGGTGCCCACTCGGTGATGATGGGCGGCATGTTTGCGGGCACCGAGGAAGCGCCGGGCGAGGTGGAGCTGTATCAGGGGCGCACCTACAAGGCCTACCGCGGCATGGGCTCCCTGGGCGCCATGTCGCGCACACAGGGCTCCTCCGACCGCTATTTCCAGGATGCCGGCAAGGGTGCGGAGAAACTGGTGCCCGAAGGTATTGAGGGGCGCGTGCCCTACAAAGGCCCCGTTTCAGCCATCATTCACCAGCTCATGGGCGGTGTCCGCTCGGCCATGGGTTACACCGGCAGCCTGACCATTCACGACATGCGTACCCGCCCGGAATTTGTCCGCGTCACCTCGGCCGGCATGTCCGAAAGCCACGTACACGATGTCTCCATCACCAAGGAAGCGCCCAATTACCCCGTGCGCTAAAGGCCAGACCGCAATGACAGCAGATATTCACGCCAGCCGGATCCTCATTCTGGATTTCGGTTCCCAGTACACCCAGCTGATTGCGCGCCGGGTGCGGGAGGTGGGCGTGTACAGCGAGATTCGCGCCTTCGACATGAGTGAGAGCGAGATCCGCGCGTTTGCCCCCAGTGGCGTGATCCTGTCTGGCGGTCCGGAATCGGTGCCGGCCCCCGGCTCACCGCGTGCGCCCGCCTGCGTGTTCGAGCTGGGGGTGCCGGTGCTGGGCATCTGTTACGGCATGCAGACCATGGCCGAGCAGTTTGGCGGCCAGGTCAGTGCATCCCACACCAGCGAATTCGGTTACGCACAGATTCGCCTGGTGACCAACACCGGCCTGTTCCACGATATCCGCGACCATTTCGACAGCGCGGGGAACAGCCTGCTGGACGTGTGGATGAGTCACGGCGACAAGGTGGTCGAACTGCCGCCGGAATTCGAGCTCGTGGCAGCCACTGACAGCTGCCCGATTGCCGGCATGGCGCACCGCAGCAAGCCCTTCTACGGCATTCAGTTTCACCCCGAGGTGACTCACACCCTGCAGGGCAAGCGCATCTTCGAGCATTTTGTGCTGGAACTGTGCGGCTGCGAAGCCCTGTGGACGCCGGCGAATATCGTGGAAGATGCGATCGCCCGGGTTCGGGACACCGTGGGCAGCGGCAAGGTGCTGCTCGGGCTGTCTGGTGGTGTGGATTCCTCGGTGGTGGCGGCGCTGTTGCACCGCGCCATTGGTGACCAGCTCACCTGCGTCTTCGTCGACAACGGCCTGCTGCGCCTCAATGAAGGTGACCAGGTCATGGAGATGTTTGCGCGCAACATGGGCGTTAAAGTCATCCGGGTCAACGCGGAAGACCTGTTCCTCGGCAAGCTCGCCGGCGAGGCGGACCCAGAGGCCAAGCGCAAGATTATCGGCAACACCTTCATCGAGGTGTTCGACGCCGAAGCCACTAAACTGCGCGATGTGAACTGGCTGGCGCAGGGCACCATCTACCCCGACGTGATCGAATCTGCCGGCGCCAAGACGGGCAAGGCGCACGTGATCAAGTCACACCACAATGTGGGCGGCCTACCCGACGACATGGCGATGGAGCTGGTCGAGCCCCTGCGTGAACTGTTCAAGGACGAGGTGCGCCGCATCGGCCTGGAACTGGGCCTGCCTTACGACATGGTCTACCGCCACCCGTTCCCCGGCCCCGGCCTGGGGGTGCGGATTCTCGGTGAAGTGAAAAAGGAATACGCGGAACTGCTGCGTCGCGCGGATGCCATTTTCATTGAGGAACTGCATCGCGCGGACTGGTACCACAAGACCAGCCAGGCCTTTGCCGTGTTCCTGCCGGTGAAATCCGTTGGCGTGGTCGGCGATGGGCGTCGCTACGAGTGGGTGATTGCACTGCGCGCGGTAGAGACCGTGGACTTCATGACCGCGCGCTGGGCACATTTGCCCTACGAATTGTTGGAGACGGTGTCCAACCGGATTATCAATGAGATATCGGGTGTGTCCCGGGTGACCTATGACGTGAGCAGCAAGCCGCCGGCGACGATTGAGTGGGAATGATTCCACGTCTGGCACTGGCTGGCATTCACAAGCAGTAAACCTCTATTAACCCATTGATATCAATGGGTTTTTCTTTATTTTTCCTGGCAATGTCAGGCACTCCCCAGCACCCTCAAGCAAACTTTTTTCATGGTATTTTTGATGGTATTGTTCGAGCTGATACCGCGACCTCAAAGAAATACCATGCCATGAATTTTGGAGTAGTCATGGTATCGAAAATCACTAACATGCTGATATTAAAGTAAATATAGGCGAAAAATACGGCATGTTTGATCATGGTATTAAGGACGAGAAAAGGAGGATTAGCCATGCTGACCGATACCAAGCTTCGCAACCTGAAACCTCAAGACAAGCTCTACAAGGTCAACGACCGAGACGGCCTTTACGTAGCAGTCACGCCGGCAGGGACAATCTCTTTTAGACATAACTACTCCATCAGCGGCCGCCAGGAGACGTTGACCATCGGTCGGTATGGCAGTGGCGGTATCACACTGGCGGAAGCGCGGGAACTGCTGAGCGAAGCAAAGAAAATGATTGCAGCCGGCAAATCCCCGGCCAGAGAGAAAGCGCGCGACAAATCGCGCGTGAAGGATGCCGAAACATTCGGGGCATGGGCTGAAAAATGGTTGCGCGGCTATCAGATGGCTGACTCGACACGCGACATGCGTAAATCGGTCTACAACCGCGAGTTGAAAAAGCGCTTCGGCAATCAGAAATTATCTGAGATCACGCATGAGGATCTCCGGGCAGTGACCGATGCCATCGTGGAAAGAGGAGCGCCAGCAACAGCCGTCCACGCCCGAGAAGTGGTATTACAGGTTTATCGGTGGGCGATCGAACGCGGACAGAAAGTTGAAAACCCCGCTGAAATGGTTCGCCCCAACAGTATCGCCAGATTCGAACCCCGTGACCGCGCCCTGAGTCCTGCCGAAATTGGTCTGATGTATCAGTACATGGATCGAATCGGGACCTCGCCGCAATATAGAGCCGCAATCAAGCTGCTGTTATTGACCATGGTCAGAAAATCCGAGTTGTCCAACGCCACCTGGGAAGAGATCAATTTTAGCGAGGCACTCTGGACGATCCCGAAACAGCGTATGAAGCGACGAAATCCACATTTGGTGTTTCTGTCTCGCCAGGCACTGGACATCTTTATCGCACTGAAGACCTTTGCCGGTGGCTCCGAATTCGTGCTTCCCTCGCGGTATGATTCGGACTTGCCTATGAGTGCAGCGACTTTGAATCGCGTTCTTGCCCTGACGTATCAGTCTGCACAAAAGGATGGTGAGCAGCTTGGTAAATTTGGTCCGCACGATCTGCGTCGCACAGCCAGCACCTTATTGCATGAAGCAGGCTACAACACTGATTGGATTGAAAAGTGTCTTGCCCATGAGCAGAAAGGAGTAAGGGCAATTTACAATAAAGCCGAATACCGGGAGCAACGGGCGGCGATGTTGCAAGACTGGGCTGACATGATTGACGAGTGGACTAGCGTGAAGCGTTAATATTGATTCCTGGCCGGATAGGTTGATCTTCAGACTCTTTGCGGGATTCGATCCACTTTTCCACCTCGGCCAAGTCCCAGGCGACATTGCGGCTTGTCAGCACGATTCTGCGCGGAAAGTCGCCTCGTTTCTCCATATTGAAGATGGCGCGATCTGAAAGCGGAATCATAGCCAGTAATGTTTTTCGATTGATTAAAGTCTTTCTTGGTCGAGTAGGGTGTCCGTCATCCATTGCTTCTCACTCTCGCTCCGGACCGCACGTGTCAGAGTCTTAGGCTTGCCAAAAACTAAACGTTAGCACCGTGCAAATCATTTTGGCAAAAGAGAATGTTTAGCAATGTGATAAACAATTACTGCATCAGGGTGGGGTGATGGACTTAGGAGTGTTGCCGTGACAGCGTCATTCACCATATTTGCGCTGCATGCGGTCACTTGAATTAATTATTGTTGTTCCTGCCTTTGGGCAGGCTGGGAATACTTAGACCACCTCCCCCTTGAAGACAATGACTCCACAGATTGTCGCTTCTTCATCCACTTCGATAATGCGATTCGGCCAGTCAGGGTTGAGTGCCTTCAGGTACTGCTTGCCCTCTTCAATAATTAACTGCTTGAACGTGGCTTCATTGGATTCATCGAGTCGAACAACCACGTACTTTCCGTGGTCAGGTGAAACATTGGGGTCAACAAAAATCAGGTCGCCCTCATGAAACTTGGGTTCCATACTGCTACCGCGAACCCTAAGTACAAAGGATTCAGGACTACAACAAACCGGGCAGGGTAAAAGTTCTGAACCGTAGGCCGGCACGAAACTTTCAGAAATCTCATACCAGTTTCCCGCTTGGACCCAGGATATCAGCGGGTGGAGACTGCGCAAATCCGGGCCGTCGTGGGCGTTGTGTTCCTCTTGTCTTGCCCCGTCCGCATGGGGGGTATCCATCCATCCTTGGTCTTTATTCATGGCCTTTTCCAGTTTCTCCGCCAGCTCATCTCCAATAGAGCGGGGCGTTCCTTTTTTGGTCGGCAGCTGGTTGCGCACCTGACTGAGGTAGGAGCTATTGGTCCCAGCCGCACGCGCCAACTTGGCAGCTGACCCCGCTTCGGCAATCAGAACCTCAAGATTGTGGAGCCGGATCTGGTTAATTTTTAGCGTCATGCGAAACACTTTAGCATGATTTTTAGCAGAGTGATAAACAAAAAGTGGCGATTGCGCGTTGTTCGATGATTCGCACGGTGCTAATGTTTCTGCGCATGGAGCTAAAGGATTTCCTCAAAATGGCAACCAAGCGGGAGCGGGCCGACGTCGCTGCGGCGTGTGGCGACTCAGTCTCCTACTTGTATCAGATTGCCGGCCAGCATCGATATGCCAGTCCATTGATGGCGACGCAAATCGAGCATTACACCCGTACTGTGGCGGACCTTTCGGATGGTCGACTGGAGCCTGTGCCTCGGGCGAGCATGGTTCGACATCCAGAGATTTTCTACGGCGTCGTGCCTGAATCGGGTGCACAAGAAGCAGGTGGCAACGATGACGCCTGAGAGATCGCCATCCGCCCACGAGATCACCCGTGTAGACGTCACTCGTATCCACCATTACTCCCGCAATCCCCGTCGGCAGCAGAACCCTGAATACGATCGAATAAAGGCGTCGATCCAGGCTGAAGGCCTGGATCAACCATTGGTGCTATCACAGGAGCCGGGGGCTGCTGATTATGTGCTCCACAGTGGCGGCAATACACGGCTGAGGATACTAAAGGAGCTTTTGGACGAAACCGGCGATGAGCGATTTCGCTGGATTGATTGCGTCGTCAAGCCCTGGTCGCAGGAGTCCAACGTACTTTTTGCCCACCTCCGCGAAAACGAGCTCCGCGGCGGTTTGCCTTTCATTGATAAAGCGTTGGCCGTATTCGAAGCAAAGCATCTCCTCGAAAGCGAGATGGGGGTTGAGAGCCTGTCTCAGCGCCAACTGGAAGAGTTGTTCAGAGAGCGAGGTTTCGGGCTCAGCCACAGCATGATTTCCAAAATGGGATATGCCGTTGAGACCTTGTGGCCATTGATGCCAAAAGCCTTGGCTGCCGGATTGGGTCGGCCACAGGTGGAAAAGATCCGAGCCCTTGAACGCGCTGCCCGAGCGATCTGGGATCGTCGCCAATTGGGGGATAACACCGTTTTCGATGCGATCTTTGCTGAGTTGTGTCGCCGTCATGACGGCGCCGAATGGGACATTCAGCCACTGCGCGATGCATTGGAAAATGAGATCGCCGTGGAGTCCGAACTGAATCGCCAAGTGATTCATCTGGAGATGGAGGCACAACTATCGGGCCGCGCATTCAGCCTTCCCGCTCATGCCGAAGAGGATACAGAGCCGGGGGCGGACAGGGACTCGGAACACCCGGAGCATTCTGATAGTGGGCCGTCATCGAATACGACGACATTGGAAAAGCAGCCCGCTGACATCGATTCACCGGCGAGTGGTCATGACAAAAGCAAAGACCAACCGAACATGCCGGCTGAGTTGACCTCTGCGCCGAATTCCCAAAAAGGTGGTCAACAAAGAAATCTTGAAGTTTTGCGGAGCCAGTTGTGGGACTGCGCCGTAACCCTGGCGGCATCCCACGGATTGCACGATACAGTCATTCGTCTGCCGGATCAGGGCTTGGGCTTTCTG